>ERZ1066136.61-NODE-61-length-126397-cov-15.134405_pt1 | contig 126397 bp, 110 predicted proteins | sample MGYA00382783_ERZ1066136 | MGnify/ENA primary metagenome ERZ1066136 (study PRJEB33369, sample SAMEA5778366) | biofilm metagenome | biome: Industrial cooling water; feature: Water cooling tower basin; material: Biofilm | place: United Arab Emirates | collected...
GTGCGCGTCGCCTCGCGCGCGAGGCGCGCCCTGGCGTCGGCGACCACCGGCGCGAGCGCGGGATCGGCGTTCGCCCAAAGCCGCACCAGTTCGCCGCAGAACCGCGTGCGCGCGCGCACGTCGCCGGCCTCGTCGGCGAGACGACAGCCGGCGATCAGCGCGCGCGGCGTCACCCAGTTGCCCATGTCCACGTCGTGCTTGCGCGGATCGCGCAGGTCGAGCCACTTGCCCACGTAGACGAGCGCCGAATCGCGCTGGCCGGCCGCGGCGAACGCTTCCCAGCCGTGCACGACGAGCTCCAACGGCCACGCCTTCCCGCTGTCGGCGAGCTGTCGCAGCAAGCGCACCGCATCGGCGCCACGACGTTCGCCGATCAGCACCTCGATCTCGGCGTGCACGTCGCGCACCGTGCCGGGGCGGATGAAGTCGGCGCTGTCGGCGCCCGCCGCGCGCGCGGCGGCACGGTACTGCGTGAGCATCGCGCGCGCCGCCGTCGCCTCGCCGAGGGCGGACAGTGTCGAGAACCGCGCGAGACGCCGTGCCGGCGGCGCGGTCTCGATGCCGCTGACGGCGATGTATCGCTTCCACGCCGCACGGGCCGCCGCCGTGTCGCGCAGATAGTAGAGCGACTCGAGGACGTCGAATCCGTCCTCGAGCCCTCTGGCGTTCGCCGCCATCGCGCTGTCACCGCGCGCGAGCGTGGCGTACGCGGCGACGAGCGATCGCCTGGCACTCTCCACACGCCCCACGAGCACTTCGTTCTGCGCCATGCTGCCGAGCAGCGTCGCGTAGACGCCGGGGTCGATCTCGCGCTGGTGCGCCTGCAGCCACGGCACGACCTCGCCCCACTTGCCGGCGTACTGCAGCCGCATCGTCTCGAGATACGCGCGGCGTGTGGCGTTGCCCGCGGTGCGGCGCTCGAGGATCGCGAAGGTGCGCTCCATCTCGTCGGTGCGACCGAGCGCCATGAGTGCGCCGAGACGCCACGTCCACGCGTTCACGTGCGCACTGTCGCGCGCGAGCATGCGATCGGCGCGCGCGAGCGCGGTCGTCCAGTCGCCGTCGGTCAGTGCCTGCGAGGTCGTGTTGTTGAGCGCGATCGCGTTGTCGGGATCGGCCTGCAGCACCGCCTCGTACGCCGCACGCACCTTGGCGTCGTCCGGGCGCACGTAGCTGTGGTACGCGGCCTCGGTGAGTGCGCGCTCGACGGGCGCGAGCCGGTCACGGAGCGCGTACGCCTTGACGATCGCCGCGCGACCGCGCGCGACGTCCATGCCGCTGCTCGCGAGGCGCACGCCGAGCCGGCGCCACGCCATCGCGAAGGTGCTGTCGAGGCGCACCGCCGAGTCGAGCAGCGCGACCTCGCGCCTGAGCGCGTCGGGCGAGAGCGACTCGGTCGTGCGGATCGCGGCGGTGTACGCGCGCAGTGCGCCGAGCGACCCGGTCGAGACCTGCTCGAGCGCGGGGGCCGCGGCCACCGACCGCAGCGACTCGCCCAGCTTGCCGCGCATCGCCTTGCTCAGCCGGTCCACCGCCGCGATCACGTCGTCCTCGCGCTCGGCCACCTCGCGGAAGCCGGCGAGTTCGTCGCCGTCGGCGGTGAGGAGGCGCGTCGCGATGACGACGCTGCCCCCCAGCCTGGAGATCGTGCCGACCAGCACCGCCGGCACGCCGGCGCGCGCGGCGACGTCGAAGGCGAGCGCGCTGTCGAGCGTCGCGCCCGGCCTGGCCATGCGTGCGAGTTCGGCGGCGACGTCGCTGCGCGGGACGACGCGCACCGATTTCGACTGCGCGAGGTCGCTCCGGATGGCATCGGTGATGACGTCACCGAGCGTCGCGTCGCCGGTGCGATTCACGAACTCGGCGACGAGGATGCGGTCCTGCTCCGAGAGCTTGCCGCTCGAGATGATGCTCGCGAACGGGCCCACGCCCGCCGCGCGCAGCACACCGTGGCCGGCGACGGCGGTGACGAGCACGCCGGCGAGCACCGCACTCGCACGCACCAGCCGTGCGACCTGCGATGCACGCGCGCCCTTCCACAGTACCGCGACCGACGCGAGCAGCACGACGCCGAGCGCGACGGACGCATCGCGCGCCCACGAGGGAACGAAGCCCGCGCGCGCGAGCGCCCACGACGCGAGCGCGGCGAGCACGGCACCAGCGGCGACGAGCGCGAGACGCTGACGCGGGGCCGCTCCCGCCGCCGGCATGGACGGCGCCGTGCGCTCGCCCGACCCGCCGTAGCGCACGTCCTCGATCGCGACCGCGAAGCCTTCGGCCGTCGGCCACCGATCGTTGGCGTCCTTCGCGAGCGCGCGCATCACGATTCCGTTCACCGCGGGGCTCGTCGCCGGGGCCTTCTCGGAGAGCGGCACCGGCTGCTGCACCACGTGCGCCATGAGGAGCTGCGCGGGCGTCGGCGCGTCGAACGGTGGCGCCCCGCTCATGAGTTCGTAGGCGACGCACCCGAGCGCGTAGACGTCGGCGCGCGCGTCCACGTCGGGGTCGCCCGCCGCCTGCTCCGGCGCCATGTAGGCCGGCGTGCCGACGGCGATGCCGGTGGCGGTGAGTCCGGCCTGCGCGGTGGACGACTCCGACAGCGCCTTGGCGATGCCGAAGTCGGCGACGATCGCGCGGCCACCGGAGAGCAGCACGTTCTCCGGCTTGACGTCACGGTGCACCACACCGCGCGCGTGCGCCGCGGCGAGCCCCTGCGCGATGTCGGTGACGATCGCCAGCGCCTCGCGCGGCGGCACGGGCCCGCGACGCAGCCGGTCGCGCAGCGACTCGCCCTCGACGAAGGGCATGCTGTACCACACCAGGCCATCGCCCTCGCCGGTGGCGAGCACGGGGACGAGCAGCGGATGCTGCAGCGTCGCGAGGAGCTTGATCTCGCGCTGGAAGCGCTCGCGGTTCACCCCCGCGGCCAGCTCCGGCGTGAGCACCTTGATCACGACCTTCCGCCCCAGGGTCACGTCTTCGGCCAGGAAGACGTGGCTCATGCCGCCGCCCCCCAGTTCGCGGAGCACGCGGTATTCGTCGCGGAGGACGATCTCGAGCTGCTCCTGCAGCAACGGCGTCATGGGGCTCAGTACGGAGGGAGGCCATGGAAGTTACGTGGCCGGGACCGCTGCGGCAGCCGCTCGCCCCCGCACGCCTCGCTCCGTCGTGCGGTCCCCCTTGCACCGGGCCCCCATCGCGAGCGTATTCACCAACGGCCCGCGCCGCCTGACGGCCGTGTGCGGGAGCACGACACACGCATTCCCCTACCACGACTCCACAGCGATGCGCGTTCCCTCGCGTCCGTCCATGGTGCCGCTCCTGCGCGGCGCGCCCGTGCTCCTCGCGCTCGCGGGCGCGCTCCCGGCGCAATCCGCCCCCGAACCACCCGTCATCAGCGGCACGCCGCGCCTCGAGATCCTGCCGGCACAGCGTGTCGTGCGCGCGCGCGATACGCTGCGGCTCCGGGCGCGACTGCTCGATGGCGACGGGCGCGAAGTTCCGGGCGTGACGATCCGCTTCTTTCCGGCGGGCGGCTACTTCGAGGGGAGCGTCGAGCCGGACGGGCTCGTGTCGTCCGGCTCCACCGGCACGATGCCGATCACCGTTTCGGCGGTGATCCCCGGACGTCGCCCCATCGTCGAGAAGGTCGAAGTGCGCATGGTTCCCGGCCCGGCGCGACGCGTCGCCATCGCACCGGAGGCGACGGTGCTCGCCGTCGGGCAACGGTTCCGCTACGGCGCCACCGCCTACGACGACGGCGGCGATCGTCGCGCCGATGCGCCCGCATGGACGAGCAGCAATCCGGCCGTCGTGCGCGTCACGGCGCAGGGGCTCGCGACCGCCGTCGCACCCGGCACGGCGACGCTGACCGCGACCGCAGGGCCGGCGAAGCAGACGATCACGGTGCGCGTGCCGAGCGCGCGCATCGCGAGCGTGGAGCTGACGCCGAGCACCGCCGAGGCGCGCACCGGCGACGTGATCCGCTTCAAGGCCGTCGCGAAGGATGCGCGTGGCGCGGTGATCGCGGGCGTGCGACCCTCGTGGAGCTTCTCGCCGGGCGAAGGGACGATCGACGCCGACGGCGCCTTCGTCGGCTACGTGCAGGGGAGCTACACGGTGAGCGCGAACTTCGGTGGCGCCGGCGCCGAAGCGACGGTGACGCTCGCCGCGCGCGACGTGCGTCGCCCGGTCGAAGTGATCGGCCGCCTGCCGCGCACGCGCTTCACCACCGAGGAGGTCTGGCTGCACCCGAACGGGCGCTACGCCTACCTCGGCAGCGGCTCCGGTGGTGATGTCTTCTACACGGTGGACATCAGCGATCCCGCCAAGCCCGTCGTCACCGACAGCATGGTGCTCAACACGCGTCGCGTGAACGACCTGATGACGACCGCCGACGGCAAGTGGCTCGTCAGCACGCGCGAGGGCGCGAGCGACCGCAAGAACGGCATCGTGATCTCGTCGCTCGAGGACCCGGCGCACCCGAAGAAGGTGGCCGAGTTCACCGACGGCGTGACGGCGGGCGTGCACAGCGCCTTCGTGTACACGCAGCCCAGGTTCGGCACGCACGTCTATCTCACGAACGACGGGACGGGCGCCTTCCACATCGTCGACCTGAACGACCCGTACCATCCGAAGCAGGTGGCCGAGTGGCGGACGCCGCGACCGGATGCGGGGCGCACGCTGCACGACGTGGACGTGCAGGACGGGCTCGCGTACCTGAGCTACTGGAACGACGGCCTCGTGATCCTCGACGTCGGCAACGGCATCAAGGGCGGCACGCCGTCCAACCCTGTGCTCGTCAGCCAGTACAAGTACGACCTGAACGACCTGTACCGACAGGTCGAGGCGGCGGGCGGCCCGGGCTTCATCCGCGGCACGCACACCGCGTGGCGGCACCGCAACTACGTCTTCATCGCCGACGAAGTGTTCCCCGCGAGCGGCGTGCAGGGGGCCAAGGACGCGTCGGCCGGACGTGCCTACGGGCGGCTGCAGGTGATCGACATCAGCGACATGGACAAGCCGAAGTCGGTGGCGTGGTACGAGCCCGAGTTCGGTGGCGTGCACAACATCTGGGTCGCGGGCGACACGCTCTACATGGGCGCGTACAACGGCGGTTTCCGCGCCTTCGACGTCTCGGGCGAGCTGCGTGGCGACCTCCGCGCGCAGCAGCGCGAGATGGTGCACCTGAACACCGCGGACCTGAACGGCTACGTGAAGAACGCGGCGATGACGTGGGGTGTGGTGGTGCGCGACGGCGTCATGTACGTGAACGACATGTACAACGGCCTCTGGATCGCGCGCATGAAGCCCAAGCGGGAACTGACGCCGTGACGCGCCGCGCGCTCGCGACGCTCGGCTGCGTGACGCTGGCGTGGGGTGTCGCTCCCACGCCGGAGACTGCGCACGCGACACCGACGGCGCACGATCGACGCGCGTCGCGCGACACGGTCGTGCCGCCGTCAAGCGAGTACGTCGTCGCCGTGGCGAGCGAGGCGACCGACGAGATCGCGATCGTGCGCTTCGGGCCCGGCGGCGCGACGGTCCAGCGGCGCGTCCCCGTCGGCATGAATCTCATGGATCCCGACGGCCCGCACGGCCTCGGCGTCTCGCCCGATGGCGCACACTACTACGTCTCGACCGCGCACGGGACACCGTTCGGCTGGCTGTGGAAGCTGCGCACGTCGGACGATCAGGTCGTCGGGCGCGTGCAGCTCGGCAACTTCCCCGCGACGCTGCAGGTGAGCCCCGACGGACACTACGCCTTCGTGGTGAACTTCAACCTGCACGGTGACATGGTGCCGAGCGACGTGAGCGTCGTCGGCACGGACGACATGGTCGAACTGGCGCGCATCCGCACCTGTGCGATGCCCCACGGCTCGCGCCTGTCGTCCGATGGGCGCCGGCACTGGTCCGTCTGCATGATGGACGACCAGCTCGTCGAGATCGATGCCACGCGACTGGTCGTCGCACGGCACTTCGTGCTGACGAAGGGCGCGGAACGCGGCATGACCGGCCCGCCGATGGCGCGCAGCCACGCGGGACACGACATGTCCGGTCACGGCATGACGACGCCCACCGGTGCCGACACCACGACCTGCTCGCCCACCTGGGCGCAGCCCTCGCCCGACGGGCGCCGCGTGTTCGTGGCCTGCAACCGGACCAGCGACATCGTCGAGATCGACGTCGCCTCGTGGACGATGGTGCGGCGAATCCCCGCGGCGAACGGGGTGTACAACCTCGCGATGACCCGTGCCGGCAGCCGCCTCGTGGCCACCAACAAGCGCGACCGCAGCGTGAGCGTGATCGACGCCGCCTCGGGGCGCGAACTCGCGCGCCTCCGCACGCAGCGCCCGGTGGTGCACGGCGTCGCCATCTCGGCCGACGATCGCTACGCCTTCGTCTCGGTCGAGGGGATCGGCAGCGAGCCGGGGACGGTCGAGGTGATCGACCTCTCGGCACTGCAGGTCGTGGCGCGCGTGGACGTCGGGCAGATGGCCGGCGGGATCGACGTGCTCGCGCAGCGCGCGGTGCCGCCGACACGATGACGGGGCGCGCACCGCGTGGCGTCGTCGCACGCATGGTCGTCGCCGTGGTCGTCGCCTCGCTCACCGGACGCGAGGCGCGTGCGCAGCGCGCCGATGCCCCCTGCACCGTCGAACGCGTCACCGACGGCGACACGCTCCGCTGCACCGACGGGCGCCGCATCCGCCTGCTCCTGATCGACACGCCGGAGATGGCGCAACGGCCGTGGGGGCAGCGCTCGCGCGCGGCGCTCGAGCGGCTCGCGCCACCACGCACCACGCTCCGCGTCGAGCTCGACGCCGATGCGCGCGATCGCAACGGGCGCGTGCTCGGCTACCTGCATACCGATCGCGGGACCTTCGTGAACCGCGAGCTCGTCGCGGGCGGCTGGGCCGTCGCGTACGACGATCGGCGCAACCGGCGCTACGCCACGGCGATGCGCGACGCCGAAGCGGCCGCACGACGTGGCCGTGTCGGACTCTGGCCGGACGGTGGGCTCGACTGCCGCCCGATCGACTTCCGACGCGACCGCTGTCGCTGACGGCGATGCGGGGGGTGCAGGTCGTCTGGTTCAAGCGCGACCTGCGGGTGCGCGATCATCGCCCGCTGGTGGCCGCGGCCCACGCGGGGCCGGTGCTCTGCCTCTACGTGCACGAGCCGTCGCTCCTGCACGCCGACGATGCCGATGCGCGCCACGTCGCCTTCGCGACCGACGCGCTCCGCGCGCTCGATGTCGCGCTGCGCGAGCGCGGCGGCGCGCTGGTGGTGCGCACGGGCGAGATGCCCGCGCTGCTCGACGTGCTCGACGCCGAGCTCGCGGCGCTTCCGGTCCCATCGCGCATCGCCGCCGTGCACGCGCACGAGGAGACGACGAACGCGATCGCCTACGCGCGTGATCGCGCCGTGCGCGCGTGGTGCCGGTCGCGCGGCATCCCGTGCCACGAAGTCCCGCAGACCGGCGTCGTGCGCCGCCTCCCCACGCGCGATGGCTGGGCCGACCGCTGGGATGCGCGCATGCACGAACCGGTGACACCGGCACCTGCGCGCCTCGACGGCGTGATCCTCGATGCGGTCACCGCCTTCCCGACACCGCGCGAGCTCGGCGTCGCGGCCGCGCATCCGTCGCCCGTGCTGCAGGTCGGTGGCGAGGAGGTCGCGCGTGCCGACCTGCGCTCGTTCCTGCGCGAGCGTGGCGTCGGCTATCGGCGCGAGATGTCGTCGCCGGTGACGGCGTTCGACGGGTGCAGCCGCATCAGCGCGCATCTCGCCGTCGGTGCGCTGTCGATCCGGACGGCCGAGCAGTCGGCGATGGCGCGGCTCGCGCAGCTCGCGGCGATGCGCGAGGCGGGCGAGCCCGTCGATCCGCGCTGGGCGGGGAGCATCACCAGCTTCCGCGCACGGATCCGCTGGCACTGCCACTTCATGCAGAAGATGGAGGACGAGCCGGCCATCGAGTGGGCGAGCGTCTGCCCGGCATACGAGGGGCTGCGTGATCGCGTGCATCCCGATCCCGAGCGCCTCGCGGCCTACGTCGCGGGGCGTACAGGCTATCCGCTGGTGGACGCCTGTCTGCGCTGTGCCGCCGCGACCGGGTGGCTCCCGTTCCGCATGCGCGCGATGGTGATGGCCTTCGCGGCCTATCACCTCTGGCTCGACTGGCGTCCGGCGGGGCTCGTGCTCGCGCGCTGGTGGCTCGACTACGAACCCGGCATCCACTGGCCGCAGTGCCAGATGCAGTCGGGCGTGACGGGGATCAACGCGATCCGCATCTACAACCCGATCAAGCAGTCGTACGACCAGGATCCCGACGGCCGCTTCATCCGCGCGTGGATTCCGGAGCTCGCGGCGGTCCCGCTCGACTACCTGCACGAACCGCATCGCATGCCGCCGCTCGTGCAGCAGATGTGCGGCGTCGTCGTGGGGCGCGACTATCCGGCACCGATCGTGGACAACGTCACCGCCATGCGTGCCGCGCGCGACCGCATCTGGGCCGTCCGACGCGCACCCGGCACGCGTGATGCGGCGCATGCCGTCTACGTGCGGCACGGGTCGCGCGCGGAACCGTTCGCCAGAAGGCCCATCACCTGACCAACGATCGCTGCCGTCGCGCGATCACCGCTCGCATCGCCCACACCAAAACGAGCGGTCAGCGCGGCAGGACGACGAGTCCCATCGGCACGCGTCGCCAGCCACGCCAGCGCTCCACGCGTCCCGATGTGTCGCGCAGGAGCAGCTGCGCACTGATGCCGCCGTCGAGCATCACCGCGCGCACGCAGCCAAGGGCACCCATCAGCGCCGCGGTCTCGGGTGTCGTGAGGCCGAGCGGGACGGCGCCGAGCGTCGGGCCGAACGCGTCGAAGCGCGTGAGTGCGAGGAGCACCTGTCCATCGCGCAACACGCCGACCGCGAGACGTGCGTCACGATGCGTCAGGTCGATGGGTGCGTCCGCGCCGTGCAGCATCGCCGGCAGCTGGGCGTCGCCTTCGAGCAACGTCGGATAGCTCTGGAACGCGTACGCCACCCCGCGTGCGCGTGACGACCGCGCGACGGCGAACGGAGGCAGCAGCTGGACGCGGCCCGTGCTGTCCACGACCACCGCGGTCGCGAGCGGTGCCAGCTTCGGCGGCTGCCACTCGCGCCCATCGAGTACGGTCCACCCCCACGGGTGCACGCCGTCGAGCCGTTCACCGAACTGCCCCGCGTTGAGCGCGACGAGCGCCGATGCCGGCGCCGCCGCGAGCGTCCACGCCGCGTCGCGCACGCGCCCGCGCACGGGCATGCGCGTGTCGAGACGCAGGCGCACGCGCGCGGGATCGAGCCGCACGAGGATCACGCGCGTGCGCGCCCCCTCGCCGCCCGCGTGCACCGGCAGCTCCGTCCACGCGACACCCGCGGCGGTGGTGCGCCAGCGAAGGCGCGCCGTCAGCGCGCTGTCGGCACTCTGCCACTGCAGCGGGATCGAGTCGGCGCGCCACGGGTCGACGCGCGCGCCCTGCGCGGACACGACGGCGGAGACGCTCGCGAGCGCCGCAGCGAGCCCCAGCGCACGCCGCGTGCTCACCCGCGCATCGCGCGCTCGATCGCACTGCGACGCGATACCAGCCGGTCGTACTCCTGTCGCGTGAAGCGCGTCGTGAGCGGCGCATCGCGGCGCATCCCGCCGCGCCAGCTCTGGATCCGCTCGTCGACCATCGCCGCCTGCACGTCGGTCAGTCCGAGATCGGCACCGGACGGCTTTCCCGCCGCCAGGCCGGCCAGCCGGTGCCGCTCCCTGGTCGCCTGCGCACGCCCCTCGAGCGCCTCCTGCTGCACCATCCACGTCGGCTTCGGCGTGGGCGCGCCGCACGCGGCGGCGAGCGTACGTGAGAGCTTCGCCTTCTCCGCCGGCGTCAGCATCCCTTCGCCGGCGAGCATGTCGAGCTGCGCCTTGCGGACGGCGACGCTGTCACCGGTCGCCAACGCCTCCGAAAAGCGCTGCGCGGCCTGCGCGAGGCGCTGGATCGCCGCGTCGCCGCCCGTACCCGTCGGATTCGCCTGCATCCGTCGCTGCAACCGCTCGCCGATCTTCTCCATCGCCGCCTCGAGGAGCTCCTCGCGCTCGCCCTCGAACCTGGTGCGGCACTCGTCGAACGTCGCGTTGCGCGCGTCGAACCGTGCGCGATCGGCCCGGTTCGCATCCGCGAGCGCCTGCGCGGAATCACGCTGCGCCTCGTACGACGCCATCAGCCGATCGCTTTCGGCACGCCGTTGCGCACGCGTCGCCTTGATGCGCTCGAGCCCCGCGATGTACCTGTCGAGGAGCGCATCGGTGAGCTCGACCGTCGTGCCGTCGAACGTCGGCTCCTGCAGGAGCGCGAGGTTCGCCTTGTCGTCCACGCGCTGATCCACCTGTTCACCGGCCTTGCGCTCCACCGCACGTCGCAACGCACCGAACTGCGCGTGGGACGTGGCCGGGACCGCCATGACGACGGCGAGGACGAGCGCGGCAGCGGCGGGACGGTGGCCTGGCATGGCTGGCTCCGACGGGGTGAGGCGCGTCCACGGCGCGGACGCCTGTCGTGGAGAGACGTTGCCGACGCGTGCCTCGTCTCGCGACACACGCCCCGTCTTGCCCTCAGCGTGCGCCGCGATGGCGGCGCCACCACCAGCGCCAGTACTCCGCGGCCACGTGCGTCGCCGTCGCGATGCCGAAGCTCGCGATGGCATCGCGCGCGACCCGCCCGACGCCGACCGGTTCGGGGCGCATGCTCGCGAAGGTCCAGCCGCCGAGCGCCGCACCGACCATGCGCGGCAGCGCGACGACGCGCGTGCCGTCCTTCCGCCGGAGCGTGGTCGCGTTGACGAGCGTCGTGCCGAGGGACGGACGCCCGGCCGCGAGCGGCGCGAAGGTCGGGCGCGGGTCCACGTCGAGCAGCGCCGCGGTGATCGCTTCGCCACCCGCGTAGGCGACGTACGCGGCCGCGTTCAGCGTCAGTCGCCGGCCGAAGCCGCTTCAGTCGCGCTCCCACGCCACCGGCTGACGATGCCACTGTCCCCACGAGGCGCCGAGGACGACTTCGCCGTAGAACAGCGGATCGGCCGCCTGTCGCGCGAGCAACTGGAGCCGTTCGCGCCGCGAGAGGCAGAGCGACGCGTCGCGACCCGCGTCCCGCTCGAAGGCGACGACCACGGTGCCGCCGTACTCCGCCGCGGCACGCACGCTCTCGGGTTCCGCGCTGCGCGACGTCGGCGGCGCACACCACCGTTCGACCGGATCGGGCCCCGCGTCCGTCTCGCGTCCCTCGGCGGTCGTCGCCTGCGCCCCGAGCCCCGTCGCCGCCGACAGCGCCACGGCCACGACACACACGAACACGCGCACCCGTTTCGCGCGTGCATCCGCACCGCCACGCACCGTCAGCCGAACCGCGGCGCCCGCTTCTCGCGAAATGCCGCGACCGCCTCGGCGAACTCGGGTCCCGACAGCTGCGCGATGAAATCGCCTGCTTCGTCCTGCATGCGTGCGGCGACGCCGCGGTCCGGTGCGAGCAGCAACCGCTTGGCCTTGGCGAGTGCCGTCGGCGCCTTCTCGGTGAGCTGCACCGCCCACGCCGTCGCCTCGCGCAGCGCGCCCCCCTGCTCCGCCACCTTGTTCACGATTCCCAGCTCGGCCGCACGGCGCGCGTCGAAGGGCGTGCCCAGGAGCAGCAGCTCGGCCGCGACGCGATGGCCGACGAGCTTGGGCAGCAGGAGACTCGACGCGGCCTCCGGCACGAGCCCGAGGTTGATGAACGGGAGCTGGAAGCGCGCCGAATCGTCGGCCACCACCAGATCGCAATGCAGCAGCATCGTCGTGCCGATCCCGATCGCGAGCCCGTTGACGGCGGCGACGATCGGCTTCGGGAAGCCCGCGAGCGCCGTGAGGAAGCGGAACACCGGGCTGTCGGGCCCCGTCGGCGGCTGCGCCACGAAGTCGTGCAGGTCGTTGCCGCTGGTGAACGCGTCGCCGCTCCCGGTGACGAGCACCGCGCGCACGCCGTACTCCGAGGCCGCCGACGCGAGCGCATCGGCGAGTGCGGCGTACATCGCGACGGTGAGGGCGTTCTTCTTCTCGGGGCGCGCGAGCTGCAGCACCAGGACGGCACCCTGGCGCGTGACGGACACGTGTTCTGCGACGTGATCTGACATGCGAATCCGTGAGTGTGGACGCCGCGCAAGATATCCCGAACGCACCGACGGCGGCTCCCCGTCTCCGGGAAGCCGCCGTCGACGTCAGCGGGCGCGTCGTGCGCGCGCGCTCAGTACGGCTGCCAGCGCAGCCCGACCACCGCCCAACGCTGGTAGAACTCGAACGCCGGCTCCGCACCGCGCGTCGTCGCGAACGAGTAGTTGCGGAGCGGCTGGTTGGTGAGGTTGTTCGCCTCGGCGAAGAGCTTGAGCGTCGGCGTGATCGTCACCGCCGCGGCCAGGTCCACCTGCGTGCGCGGGGCGACGAAGATGTCGTTGCGCGCCTCGCTGCCGACGTTCTGCAGGAAGCTCCCCGCGTAGTTCACGCCGAGCCGGAGCGAGAGGCGTGAGTAGTCGTAGAAGAGCGCGACGTTGCCGGCCTGCTCCGTCTGGCCGGGAAGCGGGAACTTCTGGTCCTGCCGCACCGGATACGTGGCCCGCGAGCGCGTGTACGTGTAGTTCACGTTGAACCCGAGGCCGTTCAGCGGCGCCGGCAGGAAGCTCAGGTTCTGCAGCCACGACACCTCGACTCCCTCGAGACTGGCGGTCGTTCCGTTGAGCGGCTGCAACACCGCCACCACGTCGCTCGTGAAGCCGTCGCCCGCGGTGACGGCGCGCTGCGTCGGGAAGATCGGGTTGCGCAACTGCTTCGCGAAGACGCCGAGCGTGAGTGCGCCGACGTCGTCGAAGTAACGCTCGACCGAGAGGTCGTAGTTCGTCGACGTCGTCGGCTCGAGCGCCGGGTTGCCGAGCTGCCCGATCGGATCGCCCGCCTGCGCGAGGCGGAACGGCACGAAGTCGCGGAAGTTCGGGCGGAAGATCGCCGTCGTGATCGCACCGCGGACCACCGTGCGCCGATCGACGTCGTAGCGCGCGGTGATGCCGGGGAAGACGTTCGTCCAGGCGCGCGTGCCGCTCGTCGGCGTCACGGCCACCGAGTCCACCGTGCCGACGAGCTGGCGACGGACGTCGAAGGCGCGATTGTCGATCGACGCGCGCTCGACGCGCACGCCGGGGATCAGGCGCAGGCGCCCGATGTCCCACGTCCCCATCAGGTAGCCGGCCGAGACGGTCTCGTTGACGTCGAAATCGCTGTTGAAGTTGCCCAGGATCGTCTCGGGGCCGCGCAGGGCGAGGATGTTCGCGTTCGACGTCACGAACTCGCGTACCAGCCCCGGATTCGCGTGCCGTCCGAACTGGAACTGGCCGCCGAAGAAGGCGTCCGCGGTGTCGGCCGACGTCGAGAGCGCGGCGAGCGAGCTGGCGGGTGCGGTCACGCCGCTCACGAAGCCGCGATAGGCGGGCAGGTCGATGCGGTTGGTGCGCGCCTTGGTGCGGTACGCGCCGCCGATCTTGAGGTTGAACGTCGCGCCGAAGGGGATCGACAGGTTCGCGCGGCCACCGAAGTCGCGATCGCGCGTGGCGCGGCGTTCGCGCGTGATGTCGCGATAGGCGAACCGCGTCGGATCGTCGAAGCGCACCGTCGTCGCCGAGTCGGCGCCGCTCACGAGCGGCGTCTCGGGGCGCGTCAGGTTGTACGCGTAGTTCATCCCCGTCTGCCGGAAGCTCATCGTGATGACGTCGGGGCGATCCTCGGTGGCGCGCGCGTAGTTGGCCACCCAGTCGAACTGCAGCCCGCTCGGCCGCGCGTGGCGACCCGCGAGACTGACCGACGTCATCTGCTGCTCGACCTCGCGCAGGCGCACGTCACGCAGCGCGGTGGCACCGGTGACCGTGCCGCGTCCCGCGCCGAGCACCGGGTTGAAGGTGCCGTCGGCCAGCGCGAAGCGCGTGCGATAGCGGATCTCGTCGTCCGAGAAGCGGTTCCACATCGCGCGCAGCGAGATCTCGTTGAGCGCCGAGGGCGTCCAGTCGAGCGTCGCGTTGACGCCGTCACGGCGGCGCTTCACCTGCGGATAGTCGCGGAGCTCGATGCGGCCGGGGACGTCGAGCGCGTCACCGTTCGCGACGCCGCGGCAGCCGGTGGGGTTGGCACCCGGTGACGGGATCGTGGCGGAGCACCACTGCCCTTCCCAGTTCTCCGAGCCGCGCGAGTTGAGCGAGGTCGTCCCGCCGGCCGAGAAGCCGAACTGCTGCGACGGGCCGAAGCGGCGGCTGCCGTTGACCGACGCGTTGTAGTTCCGCCCGCCGTTGATCTCGTTCGCGCCCTGTGCACCGCTGACGTAGAGCTGCGGGCGCCCCTTCTGCGCGGTGCGCGTGATCAGGTTCACGGTGCCGCCGATGGCGTCGGCGTCCATGTCGGGGCGGAGCGTCTTGCTCACCTCGATGCGCGCGAGCTGCTCGGCGGGGATCACGTCCATCGGGACGCGGCGCGAGTTCTGTTCCGGCGTGGCGACACGCTGGCCGTTGACCGAGAGCCCCGTGAGATCCGAGTTGATGCCGCGGATCTGCACGAAGCGCCCTTCGCCCTGGTCGCGGACGAGGGCGACGCCCGGCACGCGCTGCAGCGCCTCGGCGAGGTTCTGGTCGGGGAGTCGGCCGATCAGTTCGTTGTCGATCACGTTGCCGACGACGTCCTGCGCCTGCTGCTGCTGGAGCGCGGCGGCCTGCCCGGCGCGCTGGCCCTGCACGATCACCGAGGCGAGCGTTGTCGCGGCGGCGTCGAGGCGCACGTCCACGGTGACGACGGCGTTCTCGCGCACCGTCACCGGCTGCGTGCGCGTGGTGAAGCCGATGTAGCGCACGGTGAGCTGGCGGGTGCCGACGGCGACGCGTGCGCGGAAGCGACCGTCGGTCGTCGTGACGGCGATGGGTTCGCGGCGGCCGTCGACGAAGAGCTGCGCACCGACGAGACCACGCCCATTGGTGTCGGTGACGCGACCGACGACCGTGCCGAACTCGTCGACGGGAGCGCGATCACGGGCGACGGGCGCGATGCGCGTCGAGGCGAGCGCGACCTGCGCCACGAGCGGAGAGTGGGCGACAGACACGGCACCGGCCACGACGAGCGTGGCGCGGTACATCGGACGGAGTACGTTCACGGAGATCGACCGGAGGGTGAGAGACGAGCACAACCACGCGGCCTCGGGAAAATCCCGAGCGACGGTCGCGGCTCGGTCCCGTCACCCCGCGGTCACGACCGAGTCACCCCGCACCTGCCGCGTCACATGATGCCGATCCTGCCGCGCCGCCTGTCGTTCCTCGTTCCGGTCGTCGCCCTCGCCGCCGCGCCGCTGGCGTCGCAGGCCCGTCCGGCCACCCGGCCTCCGTCGCCCCCGGCCGGGTGGACCGTGGTGCCCGACGCCGGCGGCCACGATCATGGCGATGGCGCGAAGGTGGACTTCGCGGCGATGCCGCCGGGCTTCCACGTGAAGACGGGCCCCGCCGCGATCCTCTTCGACGGTAGCGTACGCGCCACGGGCGACTGGCGGCTCGAAGCCGTCCTGCACCTGTTCAATCCGGGCGGCCGCGCCGAGGGCTTCGGCGTCTTCTTCGGCGGCCGGGACCTCGGTGCTGCGTCGCAGCGCTACGGCTACGCACTCGTGCGCCGCGACGGTCGCGCCTTGCTCAAGGTGCGCGATGGCGCGACGACCCGCACCGTCCGCGACTGGACCGCCAACGCCGCGATCCCCGTGTGGCAGGCCAAGGGCTCGAGCGCGAGCGTCAGGTACCCGCTCGTCGTCGAAGCACGCGGCGACCGCGTGACGTTCTCGGTCGATGGCACGACCGTGCTCGACGCGAAGCGCAGCGAACTCCCCACCGACGGCATCGTCGGCCTGCGCATCAACCACGCGCTCGACGTGCACGTCGAATCGATCAAGGTCGCACCGATCGCGAAGTCCTGATCGCACACGGTCCTCAGGCCGAACGCGGCGATTTCGTCCGACATTCGCACACCCGTCTCCGTCCTCCAGCCGTCACCGTTCCTCGGATGTTCTTCCGCTGTTCGAGATCCTGAACAGCAATTGAAGATTCGAGGAACGGAGACGACGGGAGGACGGAGACAGCAGGACAAAGCGATGGACGAGACAACTCTCCGTCATCATCCTCCGTCCTCCGGCTGTCTCCGTTTCTCGGATTTTCTTCCGCTGTTCGAGATCCTGAACAGCAATTGAAGATCCGAGGAACGGAGACGACCGGAGGACGGAGACAGCACGAGACGGGGATGACGAAGTCGCAACGTCGATCGGCGTGCGTGATCGCCGACCGTCACGTCGAGTCAACGGCGATAGGGCGCTTCGACGGGTTCGAAGTAGCGGACCATCATCGCGACGAGCGCCGCCTTGATCGGCGGGCGTGACTCGATGGGCAACGACTGGAGATGGTCCAGCACCGCGTGCACCGCGGTGACGCTGAGCGCCGCGTGCACGTGCGCGTCCTCCACCGGCATGCCGGGATTCCGCGTGCGCAGCAGCTCGACGACCATCGCCTCCATGTGGCGGTTCATCTCGAGCGCGACGTCGGCGCGACCGCCGGTCACCGTGCTGGTCGCGCGACAGACGGCGAAGTAGGCGGGCTGCGTCTCGTCGAGCGCCAGGAAGGCCGCCACCATCCCCTCGAACAGCTCCTCCAGCGGCACCCACGGCTCGGCCAGTCGCCGCGACGACTGCATCACCGCCAGCACCTGCTCGAGATAGCGCTCGAGGAGCGCGTCGACGATCGCGTCCTTGTTGCGGAAGAAGTGGTAGACCGAACCGACGCTCGCCCCGGCCCGCTCGGCGATCGCGTTGGTGGTCGCCGCCTCGAGCCCGACCTCGCCGATCACGGACTCGGCCGCGTCGAGGATCGCCTCGACGCGCTCGCGCCCCCGGCGCTGGACGGGGGCTCGGCGCTCGGGCGGGGCCACGTGGCCAAGATCCTGTACCGCAACGACTTCGCTCATCGGTTCCAGCGTCGGGGATCGCTCCGCGAAGATAGCGTCACGCCGCGTGCCCCGGCGAGACCACGCCAAAACTAGAGAAAACGCTCGGCTATTGACAAGTAGAGGCCTCGCTCTAGTATGGCGAGCAGCAACTAGAGCGTTGCCTCTACTCTGACCACTGCAGCCGATGGACCTCGCGTCCGCTCCCCTCCCACGTCGGCCCCTCGCTTCATCGATCCGCCGGTCGCGTGCCGCGTGGGCCGGCACCGTGCTCGTGACGCTGGCCGTGGCCGTCCCGCTGCCCGCGCAGGCGAGCATGTCGCCGCTCGATTCGCTGGTGAGCGAAGGGCTCGCGGCCAACCCGGGGCTCCGCGCCCGCAGTCTCGAGATCACCCGCGACGACGCCGCCGTGCGCGAGGCCGCCGGCCGCTGGCTCCCCACGGCGACGCTCACCGGCCGCGCCAGCGAACTGCGCGGCGCCGTGATCGACGTCGGCACGCTCGTGAACCCCGCGTACGCCGCGCTCAACCAGCTCCTCGGCGAACCGCGCTTCCCCACCGACGTGCAGGTCCGCCTCCCGCTCCGGCAGGAAGCGATCGTGCGGCTGCAGCAACCGCTCTTCGAGCCGCGGCTCGTCGAGGCGCATCGCATCGCCGTCGCCGCGCGTGATGCCACCATCGCGTCGCGTGATGCCGCGCGTCGGCAGCTCGCCGCCGACATCCGTCTCGCCTATCTGCAGCTCGCGCGCGCCGAACGGGCGCATGCGATCCTCGCGGCGACCGTACCGCTCGTGCTCGAGGGCGAACGTGTCGCGGAGCGGCTCCTCGCGGTCGGCAAGGTGACGCCCGACAACGTGCTGCGCGCACGCGCCGAGCGGAGCACCGTGGAGCAGCAGCGTGATCAGGCGCGCCAGCTCGCCGACGCGGCACGACGGCAGCTCAACCTCCTCGTCGGGCGCCCGATCGATGCGCCGTTCGCGTTGCTGCCCGACAGTGCGCTCGCGTTCGAGCGCCGGTGGGACGCCCTCGCCGACAGCGCCGCCCCCGTTCCGCGCGCCCTCGCGACGCGCGAGGAGCTGCGCCAGCTCGATCGGGCGCGCGACGTCGCCGGCGCGCAAGCGCGGCTTGCGCGAACCGCGTTCCTGCCGAGTATCGGGCTCGGGCTCGACTATGGCGTCCAGGGCAACACGATCCGTCTGCGCAGCGATCGCGATTTCGCCGTCGCCAGCGTCGTGCTGAGCTGGAACCTCTTCAACGGCGGGCAGGATCGTGCCCGCGTCGAGCAGGCGCGCGCCGAGGCCGCAGCGATCGCCATGCGCCGCGCCGACGTCTCGCGACAGGTGACGCTGCAGGTCGAAGTCGCGCACGAGGCCGCACGTGTCGCGCACACCGCGCTCGCGACCGCCGACGCGCGTCTCGCCGCCGCGACGCGCGGCTTCGAACTCGTGCAGCGCCGCTACGCGCAGGGCATGGCGCCGCAGCTCGAACTCCTCGACGCACGGACGGCGCTCACTGCGGCGCAGCTCAACCGACTGCTCACGACCTACGACTTCTACGCGCGCATCGTCGACCTCGATCGCGCGGCCGCCCTCACCGCACCGGAGTGATCGTCATGTCTCCCACCCGCTCCGCCGTCGCGCCCGAGCGCGCCGCGTCTCGCCCATCGCGTGCACGACGCATCGCACGCGACATGCGCCCGCTTCCCGTACTCCTCGCATCACTCGTCGTCGCTGCCGGGTGCCGCAGCTCGCACGCCGAGACGACGCCGGCGACGGACGCACCCGTTCCCGTCACCACCGTCGTCGTCGGCGAGTCGGTACCGCACGACGTCATCCTCGCGACCGGGACGATCGCGGGCCGTGAGGACGTCCCCCTCGCCTTCACCATCGGCGGCATCGTGGCGCAGGTGGGGCCGCGCGCCGGCGATGCGGTGCGTGCGGGCCAGCGGCTCGCCGCACTCGAGCCGACCGAGATCAGCGCGCAGGTCGCCTCGAACGACGAAGCGGTCGCGAAGGCCGCGCGCGACGTCGCGCGGCTCGAGCAGCTGCATCGTGATTCGGTGGCGACGCTGGAACAGCTGCAGGATGCACGCACCGGGCTCGCCGTCGCACGCAACGCCCGCCGTATCGCGGGCTTCGCCGCCGCGCACGCGGCGATCGTCGCGCCGGGCGACGGCATCGTGCTCACGCGCGCCGCCGAACCCGGACAACTCGTCGAGGCCGGCCGGCCAGTGCTCGTGGTACGCCGTGCCGGGCGCGGCATGATCGTGCGCGCGGCACTCGCCGATCGCGACGCGCTGAGCGTTCGCCCGGGTGACAGCGCATCGATCACGCTCGACGCGCTCCCGGACACACGGTTCGCCGGCCGCGTGGTGCGACGTGCCGCCACCGCCGATGCCGCATCGGGTGCGTACGAAGTCGAGATCGCGCTCGGTGCCGACGCCGCAGCGCTCCCCTCGGGGCTGGTCGCGCGCGTCGCCATCGACCTCGCGAGCGCACGAGCCTCACGCACGGCGCGACCGATGGTCCCCATCGAGGCGCTGGTCGATGCCGACGGCGATTCGGCCGCGGTGTTCGTGCTCCGCGCCGACGGTCGCACCGTCGAGAGGCGCGCGATCCGGCTCGCGGACGTGGCCGAGTCGCTCGAGGGGGCGCGCCTGCCGGTCGTGGCGGGACTCGCGGCCGGCGAGCGCGTCATCACCGGCAACGCCACCCGGCTCGGCGAGGGATCGCGCGTCGCGGTCGCGTCACCGTCGGCATCGGGGAGCGATGTTCCCGCGTGGAGGACGACGCCGTGAACATCGCCGGCTACTTCGTCCGCAACCGGCAGGTGACGCTCCTCCTTTTCCTCGGCATGCTCGCCGTCGGCGTGCAGGCGCTGCGCACGATCCCGCGCGCCGAGGATCCGCCGCTCCGGTTCCCCGGTTTCACCGTCGTCGCCGTGCAACCCGGTGCGAGCCCGCTCGACGTCGAGCGGCTCGTGGTGGACGACGTCGAGAAGCGGCTGCAGGCGCTCGATCGGGTCAAGGACATCAAGACGCGCATCACCGACGGACTCGGCGTCGTCTCGGTGGAGTTCACCACCGGCAGCGATCCGGAACGCAAGTACGACGAAGTGGTGCGCGAGATGAACGCGCTCCGCCCGTCGCTGCCGGCGGAGCTGCGCGTGCTCGACGTGGTGCGCAACAACACGGGCGACGTGAACATCGTGCAGTTCGCGCTCGTCTCGCCGACCGCACCGGACGCGGTGCTCGACGCGTGGAGCCGACGGTTCGCCGATCGCCTCGGCACCGTCGCCGGTGTGCGGCGCGCGGAGCGTGTGGGCGCCGTCGCGCGGCAGGTGGTCGTCGAACTCGATCTCGGTCGCCTCGCTGCACGACGGCTGCCGGCGAGCGCCGTGCTGCAGGCGATCGGCAGCGAGAGCGCGAACGTCCCCGGTGGGACGGTGGACGTCGGCAGTCGGTCGCTGATCGTCAAGACGAGCGGCCCCTACACCTCGCTCGACGACGTGCGCGCGACCGTCGTCGCACGCGGCGCGGGTGGCGTGGTGCGACTCGACGAGATCGCGACGGTGCGCTGGGGCCAGGCCGACGCGACGCACCTCGCGAGGCACGACGGGCGCCGCGCCGTCTTCGTCGCGGCGAGCATGCAGGACGGCGAGGACATCGCGCGTGTGCGTCCGGCGATCGCCGCTGCTGCCGACGCGTTCCGCACGCAGCTCCCGGCGAGCGTCTCGCTCGTGACGGCCTTCGACCAGGGCGAGAATGTCGATCGGCGACTCGGCCGGCTCGTCGAGGACTTCGTGATCGCGATCCTCCTCGTGCTCGTGACGCTCCTTCCGCTGGGTGTGCGCGCGAGTGCGGTCGTGATGGTCTCGATCCCGCTCTCGCTCGCCGTCGGCACCGCGTTGCTGCATGCCTTCGGCTACACGCTCAACCAGCTGACGATCGTCGGGTTCGTGATCGCACTCGGCCTGCTGGTGGACGATTCGATCGTCGTCGTCGAGAACATCGCGCGCTTCCTGCGCGAGGGGCGTTCGCGCGTCGAGGCGGCGATCGAGGGAACGCGGCAGATCACCCTCGCCGTCCTCGGCACCACGGCGACGCTCGTCTGCGCCTTCGTGCCGCTCACGCTCCTTCCCGGCGGGCCCGGCGACTTCGTGCGGTCGCTGCCGGTGGCGGTGATCGTGACGATCCTCGCGTCGCTCGTGGTGTCGCTCACCATCATCCCGTGGCTCGCCAGCGCGTGGCTCCGGCCCGATGCCGATCCGCACGGCAACCGGGTGCTGCGCCTGCTGCAACGCGTGATCGATCTCACCTACGCACGGTCGCTGCACCGGGCGCTCGGGGCGCCCCGTCGGACGCTGGCGGTCGCGGGCGCGCTCTTCGTCGCGTCGCTCGCGCTGATCCCCGTGATCGGTTTCTCGCTCTTTCCGACGGCGGGCATTCCGCAGTTCCGCGTCACCGTGGACCTCCCCGACGACGCGACCATCGCGCAGACCGACGCCGTCGTGCGCGACGTCGAGCGCGAGCTCGCGCGGCACGGCGAGGTGCGCGACGTCCTGGCCAACGTCGGCCACGGCAATCCGTTCGTCTACTACAACGTCGCCCCCGTCAACGAGCGCGCCGACTACGCCGAGGTCGTCGCGCGTGTCGAACGCTTCGATCCCGTGGCGACGCCGCGCCTGCTCGACTCGCTGCGCGCCACGTTCGACCGGCACCCGTCCGCACGCATCGCCGTCCGCGAGTACGAGAACGGCCCGCCGATCGACGCACCGATCGCGATCCGCTTCACGGGCCCCGATCTCGACACGCTCCGTGCGCTGGCGGGACGCTTCGAGCGCGTGCTGCAGGGCATACCCGGCACGCGCGACGTCGTCGATCCGCTCGCCACGCGCACGACGACGGTGCGCGTCGCCACCGACCGCGCGCGGGCCGGCGTCCTCGGCGTTCCCGTGGCCGAGGTGGATCGCCTCGTGCGACTCGGCCTCGTCGGCGTCGAGGCCGGGCGCATCCAGGCGCGCGACGGCGAGTCGTATCCCGTCGTCGCACGGCTCCCGCGCACCGGACGCGCGTCGATGGCGCAGCTCGCGCAGGTGCACGTGCCCACCGGCGCCGGCGACGCGGTGCCGCTGGCGCAGGTCGCCTCGCTGCGGCTCGAAGGGAGCGTGCCGGTGATCGAGCACTTCGACGGCGAGCGGAGCGTCACGGTCACCGCGCAGGTCCGCACCGGCTTCAACACCGATCGGCTCACGCGCATCGCCCTCGACTCGCTCGCCACGTGGACGCTCCCCGCGGGGCACCGCTGGATCGCGGCCGGCGAGATCGAGAGTCGGCAGGAGAGCTTCGGCGGTATCGGGAGCGCCGTCGTGCTCGCGGTCTTCGGCATCCTCGCGATCCTCGTTCTCGAGTTCGGGACCTTCCGCAGCACGCTCATCGTCGCCTCGGTGATCCCGCTCGGCGTGATCGGCGGGCTCGCCGCCCTCTGGCTGGCGGGCTACACGCTCGGCTTCACGGCGGTGATCGGCTTCGTCGCGCTGGTCGGCATCGAGATCAAGAACTCGATCCTGCTCGTGGACTACACCAATCAGCTCCGCGCGCAGGGCATGGGGCTCGTCGCTGCGATCGAGGAGGCGGGGCGCGTCCGTTTCCTGCCGATCGTGCTCACGTCGGCGACGGCGATCGGTGGGCTGCTGCCGCTCGCGCTGCAGGGCTCGAGTCTCTACAGCCCACTCGCGGTGGTACTCATCGGCGGGCTCGTCTCGAGCACGCTGCTCAGCCGCCTCGTGACGCCGGTGATGTACGCGCTCCTCCCACCGGCGCTGCGCGAGCGACGGATGGAGGCGTCGACGCCGTCGCCCATGGTGGCACCGCTCCCGGCCTGACCGTCGCAGGCCGCTGCAGCGTCACGCACGAGCGGCCGAAACTGTCTTTGGCGCGATGCCGCGTCGGCGTGCCGGTGCGCCCCGCTCCTCGGGCGCACCGGCGACGCGCGCACCACCCCGTCGTCCTCATGCACCTCCTGCTCGTCGATTCCGATCGGCAGTTCGTCTCGCTCCTCGAGCGGGTCGTGGGTTCGCTCCGTCCGCAGTGGCGGGTGCGCAGCGCGGCCGATGCCGATGCCGCGCTCCGGCTCCTCGGCACGGCGCCGGCCGATGCCGTCGCGAGCGAGGTGCGCGGGCCCTCGGGGCGCGACTTCCTCGACACGCTCCGCACGCAGCATCCGGGCGCGCTCCGCGTCGCACTCGCGACCGACTCGGCACGCACCGACGGCGTCAACATCGCGTTTCTCGCGCACCGGATCCTCGATCGCCCGTGCACCGGCTCCGATCTCGTCGCGACGCTCGAGCGCGCGCACGCCTACCGCGCGATGCTCGACGACCCGCTGCTGCAGGCCGCCGTCGGGGGCATGACGACGCTCCCCTCGCCACCCGAGACCCTGCTCGCGTTCGAGCAGGAGCTCGCCGATCCCGCGACGACGCTCGAGCGGTTGGCGAGGATCGTCGAGCGTGATCCGGGCACGACCGCGGCCGTGGTGCGCATGGCCAACACGCCGCTCTTCCGCCGCGCGCAGGAGGCCGCGACCGCACTCGATGCGCTGCGCGCCCTCGGCACGCAACTCGTGCGCGGGATCGTGATCACGCACGCGGTCGCGAGCCGGCTCGCCGGGTGCAGCGCGGGCGTCTCGCTCGAGCAGTGGCAGGAACGATCGATGCTCGTCGCCACCACGGCGCGCGACCTCGCACGTCGCCTCGCCCGGATCGAGTTGCAGCGCGAGGCCTTCATCGCCGGCCTGCTGCACGACGTCGGCACGATGGTCCTCGGCTGCGCGGCGCCCGCGCAGCTGCAGGCGCTCCGGTCACGCGCGTCGCTCCACGGCGAGGACGTGATCACCGCAGCGCGCGCGCTCGGCCAGCCGCCGGTGTCCAGCGTCGGCGCCTACCTGCTCGCGCTCTGGGGCATCCCGGTGCAGATCGTCGAGGCGGTCGCGGCCTGGCACGATCCTTCGCAGCTCCCCTGCGACGACGTGGATGCGGCGCTCGCCGTGCACGTCGCCGATGCACTCGTGGATCGGCCCGGCTTCACGGCGCCGGTCGTGGCACCGGCACTGCTCGCGTCGCGTCGTCGCGGGGCCGAGGTCGAGGCCTGGATGGCCGCGGCGAGCGCGCTCCGCAACTGAGCCGACGCCGCATCGCGCGCGCCGTGTCGTGCGGCGACGCGCGGGCCTGTCGGCGGTATGCGCCTGTCAGAATCTCGCGCCGATCCCGAGGCCGATCGTGCGTCCGGGCACGATCGTCGTGTTGTCGGGCTCTCCGCGCTGCGTGCCGAGCAGGTTGTCGCCCGTGAGGCGGAGCGTGAGCCCGGTGCGCAGGTCGCGCACGATCGCCGCGCGGACGCGCGTCACACCGCCGTAGCGGAGCCAGTACGCGCGCAGTGCGTCACCGGTGAGCGAGCGACCGGGTGCGCCGCCGTCCACCACGTCGCGTGCGACGCCGAGCCGGTCGTAGCCGATCCAGTCGGCGACGTGCGTCACGCCGCCCTGCAGCTGCCACCCGCGCGGTTGCCACGTGAGCGAGAGTCCAGCGGTCCGCGCGGGAACGTTGAGCATCCGGTCGCCGGCGCGCAGGTCGCCGGTGTACGTCGGTGCCACCTGTTCCACGCGACTCTGCACGAGCGCCACGGTTCCCTGCAGCGCGATCGCGCCGTGTGCGACGCGCGCGCCGAGCTCCCAGCCGCGGTTGGTGATCGCGCCGACGTTCTCGAGCTGCCACGCGAGGCGACGCGTCGGCATGGACGGGCGCGGCGTCGGCGGTGGCGTGTCCTGAAGCGCCACCGGCACCTGCTGGATGAGCGACGACGCGCGCTGGTCGAAGCGCGTCAGCTGCAGCGCGAACGTGCGCCCCCAGAAGAGATCGAGCCCCGACTCGACGCCCGCCTGCCGCTCGGGTTCGAGGTCGGCGGCGACGGCGCCGAGCCGCCACCCCTGCCACGCCGCCTCGCGCATCGGCGTGCGTGCGGGGCGCACCCCTTCGCCGTATGCGACGCGCAGCTTCCACGTGAGCGGACCGTGCGTGCGCACCATCGACGCGCCCAGCGCCGGCAATGCGGCGAAGCGGCTCGCGTTGGTGAAGCCGTCGTTGCGTTCACCGCGGAGTCCCGCACTCACGAAGAACGTCTCCCGCCACGCGAGGCCGGCCTGCACACCGACGCCGACGGTGCCGAGCCAGCGCACGGACGAGGCGAGACCGGGTCGGAGCGCGTTGCCGAGCCGTGCGGGCCCGGCGCTGGTCGTTGCGTCGCGCAGCAGCGCCGCGTCGCCGGCGATCGTGATGTTGCCGGTGAGCGCATCACCGAAGGCGGCACGGCGCACGCTGGTCGCGCGCAGCGAGGCACGGTCGGCGCCGCCCTGCGTCGCGCGCAGCGCCGAATCGATCGCCGACGGCACGGGGACGATGTCCATCGCGAAGCCCGACAGCCGATAGCCGTCGAGTCCTGCGGTGACCTGGTGCGTCCACGTCGCGCCCGGCGTGAGCGTGGTCGTCGAGCCGACGGTGTAGTGCGTGAGCGCCCGTCGCCCCTCGTTCGCCGCGAACGGCGATGCTGGCGCGAGGACCGAATCGACGATCAGCGGGTTGATCGGCGTCTCGGCGCGCGCGGTGCGCACGCTCGCGATCGCACTCGTGACACGGCGCGCACCGACGCTGCGCGCACTCGCATCGACGCTGAACTGCAACGCCTCGCCGCCCGGCACGACGCCACCGATCGTGTTGAGCGCGACCACCGCCCCAGCCGAGCGTCCCGTGCTCCCGGCGCGGAGCGCGAGCAGGTGTTCCTGCGTGAAGGCGCTGCCGTTGGCGAAGGCGCTCGCCGCCGAACCCGCGCTCGACCGCACCGTCGCCTCGCGGCGTCCGTCGGCGGCGCCATCGTGGCGGAGCTGCACGTGGATCACGCCACTGATCGCGTCGGCACCGTGGAGCGCTGCGCCCTGCGGACCGCGGATCACCTCGACGCGGTCGACCGCCTCTCCCGCGAGCCGTGTGAGGAGGAGCGGGTTCGCGAGCTCGATGCCGTCCACGAAGACCTTGGGCGCACTCACGCCGAACGAGCTCGCACCGCGGACGCTCGCGTAGCGCGCGTAGAGCGCCGTCGGCGCGTCGTTCCAGATCCAGAGCCCCGGCACCGCGCCATCGAGCGCCTGCGCGAGCGTCGGCGCCGCGGCGGCGCGCACCTCGCTCGGCGACACCACGTCGATCGCGTACGGCAGCGCGCGTTGCGGTGCGCCGGCCGCACTTCCCGTCACCACCACGCGGTCGAGCGTCGCCGTGCGCGCGGCGAGCGGTGGCACGGTGCGCGCCGGCGCGAGCACGACCTGCGTCGCACTCGCGGGGACGGGCGTGACCGCGACGCCGTGCAACAAGGCACGCAGCACCGAGCCCAGTGGCGCGGCGACGGCGATCGTGCACGCTTCGCGATCGAGCGGCAGCACCTCGCTGCTGTACGACAGCCGCACCCCCGCGCGCGCCGCCAGTTGATCGAGCGCCGTGCGCAGCGCGACACCGCTCGCGGGCTGCGTGGCGACGCGATCGAGCGGTGGTGCCCAGCCACGACCGTCGTCCACCGGAGCGGGACACGGCGTCCCCGACTGCGCCACCGCCGTGCGCACGACGGCCGCGAGCGCCAGCACTGCGCGCATCGCGGCCGTCCGCACCGTCACGGCGCGACGACTGCGTGTCATCGGCGCGCGGGCGGCATCGTGCGCAGGGTCGCGGTGTCGCCGCGCCACGCGACCTCGGCACCGAGTGCGAGCGCGAGCAGCGACACGACGCGTCGGCCCGGCTCGGCGGTGTAGTCGGCGGTGACGTGCCGCACGAGCAGCACACTGTCGGCGACCTCGATGCGCAGCCCGTACCAGCGCTGCACCGCCTCGCGCACTTCGGTCACCGGCGCGTCGCGGAAGGCGAGCCGGCGCTGTGCGAGCGCATCGGCATCGGCCGGCACCGCCTGCGCGCGCGCCACCGCGAGACGCTCGCCGTCGAGACGCGCCGCATCGCCTGCACGAAGGCGCGCCGCCGCACGCGGATCGGCCGCGGGACGCAACTCGACTTCGCCTTCGGTCACCTGCACGTGCAACGCGTTCGCATCACCGACGCGCACCGTGAAGACGGTGCCGAGATCGACCACTTCGCCCGCCGCAGTGCGCACGGTGAACGGCCGCGCCGCGTCGTGCGTCACGGTGAACGTCGCCTCGCCCGCGAGCCGCACCGTGCGCGCACGACCACCGTAGCCCGCATCGGCGACGAGCGTCGATGCCGGACCGAGCACGATGCGCGTCCCGTCGTCGAGTGCGACGGTGTCGAGCTGCGCGACCGCGGTGCGCCATTCGCGTCGCGCCGCGCCGGCGCCCTCACCACCGCGACCGAGCAGCGTCGTCCCGAGTCCGAGCACCAGCACCGCGGCCGCCGCGAGGCCGACGACACGCGCGCGGCGCGGTGCGGGAACGGCACGCGGCTTCGTCGCGCGTCGTGCCGCGAGTTCGTCGACCGCGTCCGACCGCGACACCGTGTCCGTCGGTGCACCGATGGCGGCATCCGCGCGCCGCCGCGCCGTCACCCGCGCCAGTGCGGCCTCGACATCCACCGGCTCGCGCGTGCGCGACGCCCACCCCGCGAGCGCCGTCTCGAGAGCGGGATCGCGGGGGAGCGGCGTGACGTCGTCGTCGGCCGGATCGGAGACGGAGGATGCGTCCATGTGACTTACGGACACGCAACCACGGCATTACCCCTATCGCAACCGTCGCCCCGCCCTGACTCTCGAGTTCGCCCCCGTCCGTGCCCGCCGATCCCCCGCTCGCCACCGGCGCCGATCCCGAGTCGGCCCCGTCGGAGCGTGCGCTCTTCGCGCGGCTCGCCGCCGGCGACGAGGCGGCGTTCGACACGCTCTTCCGCGCGACCTACGCGTCGCTGGTGCGCGTCGCGACCTGGCTGGTGCACGATCAGGGCGTCGCCGAGGAGCTGGTGCAGGACGTCTGGCTCGAGGTGTGGCGCCGCCGGACCGCGCTCGCGCTCGACGAGGAGCCGCGACGCTACCTGCTGCGCGCGGTGCGCAACCGCGCGCTCAATCACCTGCGCCACGAGCGCGTCGTCGCGCGCACCGCGTCGCTCGTCGCGCCGGAGGAGGCGACGCCCGCGACCGCGCCCGCGCAGGTGGACGCCCGCGACCTCGACGCCGCGATCACCGCCGCCGTCGCCGCGCTCCCGCCGCGGTGCCGCGTCGTCTTCGAGCTGAGCCGCCGCGACGGCCGCTCCCATGCCGAGATCGCGGCGGCGCTCGACATCGCGCCCAAGACCGTCGAGAACCAGATGGGAAAGGCGTTGCGCCTGTTGCGGAGCGCGCTCGCCGCGTGGCTCCCCGCTCGCGACGAGGACGACGAGGGCGGCTGACGAGACCGGCCGACGCCGTCGAAGCACCCGCGGCGAACGTCGTGTGCGAGTACCGTGTGCGAGTGCCGTGTGCGAGTGCCGTGTGCGCGTCGCGTGTCCAGTCGCGTGGGGGGATGCCGCGCGACGCGTGTCCCTTGCATCGACGGGCCGCACGGCGACCGATGGCGCCGGCGGCGACCGACCCGCATTCACCACGCACCAGCACACGGAGCACGCCATGCACACGTCCACGTCCCGCGTCGCCGCCGGCGCACTGCTCGTCCTCGCGACGGGGTGCATCGACAGCGGTACCACGCAGCCCTCGGCCAGCGCGCTCGCGCTTCTCGCCGACGCCTTCGTCACCACCGCGCCCGGGTCCGATTCGCTCGCGACCAGCTTCAACGCCGTCGGCAACACCGGCACCTTCGCGCCGCGCCATCGCGGCGACGGACGCAGCGGTCCGGGCGCCGGCGGGCCCGGCATGCGCGCGCTCATGGGCGGCGGCCTCCACGATGCGTTCATCGGTGGCGTCGGCATGGGGCCGGGTCGCGGCCGCGGCCCCTTCGGCGATGGCGGCGACCTGTCGGGCTGCACCTTCGACGCCGCGACGGGCAACGTCGCCTGCGCGCCGATCCAGCGCGACTCGCTCGTGATCACGCGCACGTTCCGCTTCGAGACGGCGACCGGCACGGCGCAGCCCGCGCGCGACTCGCTCACGACCGATCGTGTCACCACCACGCGCACCGTCACCGGCTCGACGACCTTCACCCCGCGCGCGCGTCGCGGCTTCGGCCCCGGCTTCGGCCCCGGCGGCGACGGTGGCCCCAACGGCGCCGGCGTCGACATCACCACCGCCCGCACGAGCGTCACCAGCAGCAGCCGGCGCACCGTCAGCGGCCTCGCGCCGGCGAGCACCGCGCGCACCGTGAACGGCGCGTCGTCGTCGCGCGAGCAGACCGAAGGCACGAGCGTCCGCGGCAACTTCACCTCGCTCCGCATCATGGGCGACACGACCACGGGGCTCCGCATCCCCGTCGTCGCCGACGGCTTCCCCTACCCGACCGCCGGCACCGTCGTCCGCGCGATGCAGATCACCGTCACGTACGGCGCCGAGTCGCCGGTGACGAGCACGCGCCGCGAAGTCGTGACGTATGACGGCAGCGCGACGGCGCGCATCGTGATCACGCAGGACGGACAGGTGCGCAACTGCACGATGCCGCTGCCGCGCGGGCGCCTCGTCTGCCAGTGAGCGACACACGACGACGGGCCGGCGATCCTTCGCGGATCGCCGGCCCGTCGTCGTGTGTCGTGCGCCCGTCGCGCCGACGTCCCGATCAGTTCGAGCGCGTCTTGTCCTTGAGGCCGAGGAACGGCCACGCGTACAGCAGCGCGAGGAAGCCGAGCGACGCGATGATCGGCCCGAGCATGTAGATGAGGTCGAACAGCAGCGACGGGAGGATGAGCACTCCGCGCGCGAAGCCAAACAGCAGGTCTTCCAGCATCGATCGATGACCTCGTGGAGGATGGGCGTCGACGACACGACCGGCGGCCGGCGTCCATGGCACGAGGGAGTGTAACCGCTCCCGGCGCGCACCGGAACCGTGACGGGAGGTGCGCATGACCGTGTGCATGGACACCGGCAAGATCCCCGGCACGCCTTCGCGCACGGAATCGCCGACGGGAGGTCACGACGCGCGCGCACCCTCCTTGCCTCATGCGGCCGTGCGGCGCGCCATCCCGGTGCGCTCGTCACCCCGTGTCGCCGGAGCGCGCCATGCCCGACCGCAACGCCGATCGCACCGATCCGCCGATCCCGATCCCCGACCCCGACGACCCGCTCGCTCTCTCGAACCTCGACGACGACACGACGACCGGCAGCGCCGATGGGCGGCGCGGGTCGCGCGAGGCGAAGGGCGCCGATCACGGTGACGGTCGCGGTCGCGAACTCCCCGAGCCCGAAGTCGGCGACTGGAACCGCTACGGCGCGCCGCGCGGCGATGAACGCACGCGTCGCGACGACGCCTGACGACGATTCACGACGTCGTCACCGCTGCATGACGAACGGCCGGCCCGGGCGCGATGCCCGAGCCGGCCGTTCGTTCGCGCGCCCGTCGCATGCGCGGCGAGCGCGGCGTGTCAGCGTGCGGACGCCGGACGCGCGTCGAGTGTCGCGACGCGTTCCGCGCTCCACGGCCCGTCGTGCGTCACCGCAGCGACGGTCGCGAGCCCCAGGATCAGGGCGATGGAACCGACGGCCCAGCGCAGGCGGTCGCGGGTCGTCGGCGGCGTGGCGGTGTGATCCATGGGCTCCTCCCGGGACGGTGCAGGCGCCCCGATCCGGGCGTCCGCATGCGGTGTCGGCTTCCGTGCACGTTGCAAGCCACTGTGGTGACGCATCATAAGCAACCGAGGTCACGCCGGCTGCGTCAACGGGTCGCCAAACGGGCCGGCTGCGGGCGCAACGGCACGTCGGATCACGGCGACGGCAGCACGTTCATTGCTCCTCCCTGCCGCAGCGCTGCGTGGGCAGCGCGGCACGTGCACGATTCATTGCACCGTCTCCGGGAGGGACGCATGCGCACGAACACGACGAAGGCCGTGGGCCTCGTGCTCACGAGCGCCGCGCTCGCCGTCGGCACCGCGGCGTGCGGCCGCACCGACGACCGCGGCACCACCACCGATCGCGACGGCACCGTCGACAGCGCCGCCGCCACACGCGCCACCGATCCGATGACGCAGGACACGGCGGGCGACCAGTCGATCGCGGCCGTACTCGCCACCATCGATCGCAGCGAGATCCAGAGCTCGCGCGTCGCACTGCAGAAGGCCTCGGCCGGCAGCGTGAAGGAATACGCGCGGATGATGATCGACGAACACGTCCGCACGTCGCAGCAGCTCGCGCAGATCGCACGCTCGGGCAACTTCACCGTCCCCGACAGCACGATGCTCGATCGGGACCTCGGCTTCGGCGGCGGTGCGGGCGCGAGCGGTGGCATGTCGGGCGGCACGAGTGCCGGCGGCATGGGTGCGGGGAGCGGCGGCGACACGTCGGGGTCGGCGCCGGCAGGCGGTCGCGGCAACACCAACGCGGGTGGGTCGAGCGGCGCCCCCGGGTCGAGCGGTTCGACCGCCGGCGGCAGCACGTCGGGTGGCGGCGGCAACGTCGGCATGTCGAACAACCCGCAGCAGAGCGGCGGCATGGCGGGCGCCGGCACGGGCCGCACGTCGTCGGCGGCGATGGGCGCCGATTCGGCCGGCGGTCGCAATCGCGGCAACGCGACGATGGCCCCCGAGCAGCTCCTTCGCGAGATGCATCAGGACGCCCAGGCGACGATGGCGCGCCTGCGTCCCCTGCGTGGTCGCGAGTTCGATCGGGCGTACATGGACGCGCAGGTCGCGATGCACACGAAGTCGCTCAACGCGCTCGGCAACCTGAGCGCCTCCGCACGCAGCACCGAGCTGCGGGCGCACATCGACATGGTCTCGCGCCACGTTCAGGAACATCTGCAGCGTGCACAGACGATCGCGCAGGGCCTCGGGGGCGGCAACCGCTGACCCGCACGCGGTCGAGGTGATGACCCGAGGGGGCGATCCGCGCGGTGCGGATCGCCCCCTCGCGCGTTCACGTCGCGTCGCATGGTGCGTTCGACCGACGTCCGTCGTGCGATGGTCGCCCGTCGATGGGTTGTTCGACGGTGCGACGTGCGGGGTCCGGCGTTCGTCGATCGGGCAGCCACGTTCCGCCGTTCGACGCGTCACCCCGCGCGCGTCTCGCCCCCGAGCAGCGTCAGCACTTCGCCCGTGATGTAGCTCGAGTCCGCATTCGACGCGAAGAAGACGTAGGCAGGTGCGCACTCCTCCGGCTGCCCGGCACGCTTCATCGGCGTATCGGCGCCGTGCTGCGCGACCTCGTCCGCCTCCTTGTCCGCGACGTTGAGGGGCGTCCAGATCGGCCCCGGCGCCACGCAGTTGACACGGATCTCGCGCTCCACGAGCTGCTGCGCCAGCGACTTCGTGAACGCGTGGATCGCCCCCTTCGTCGCCGAATAGTCGAGGAGTTGCCGGCTTCCCTCGAGCCCGGTGATCGATCCCGTGTTGATGATCGCCGCGCCCGGCCCCATGTGCGGCAGCGCGGCCTTCACCATGTGGAAGTAGCCGTGGATGTTCGTGCGGAACGTCGTGTCCCACTGCTCCTCGCTGAGCTGCGACACGTCGTCCACGTGCTGCTGGTAGGCGGCGTTGTTCACGAGCACGTGCAGCCCACCGAGTTCAGCGACGATCTCGTCCACCGTGGTGCGACAGCGTGCGGCATCACGCACGTCGCACACGCGGGCGATGCCTCGGCGCCCCTCGGCCTCGATCGCGCGGATCGTCTCGTCGGCGTCCACCTGCTCGGCCTCGAGATGGATGATCGCGACGTCCGCCCCTTCGCGCGCGAACAGGACGGCGACCGCACGTCCGATGCCCGAATCACCACCGGTGACGATCGCGACCTGGCCCTCGAGCTTGCCGCTCCCGCGGTACGACGGCGCCTGGTAGCGCGGGCGCGGCTCCATGCGCGCCTCGAGCCCGGGCTTCTCCTGATGCTGCGGCGGATAGGGTGCCTTCGGCTGCTCGGAGCCGTCGTGCGTGTCGCCCGTCGTCGCGGTCGGCTCTTCCGTGCTGACGCTTGCGGTCCCGTCCATCATCATGTGCGCTCCATCATCCGTTGTCCGTGAGAGGTGATCACGCGCCCACCGCACCGTCGCGCAGCAGGTCGTCGCCGAAGCCGCCGTCGCAATCCGCACGGTCGCGCTCGCCCGAGGTGCCGTCGAGATGCGAGGCATCCGCGTCCGTCACGTCGCGCGGCGCGATGGGACGCCTGGCGCGATCACCGTGCGGCTGCATGCGCGGATCGACCAGGACCTCGTGCGTTCGCGGCTCGTGCGTGTCGGCGTCACCGGGAACCCGGTCGCCGTCGATGGCGTCGTCGCGCCCTGATGCCCGCATGCGTCGCTCCGTGATGTGAAGGCCTCGTCACAGGGAGACGGGGCGAGAATCGCGCCACTTCGCGTGCGTGCACACGGGTCGCCGCACGCCACTTGCACCGTTCGCGAACGGTGGCCGTGGTGCCGCCCCTGCCCCTCGATCCCGAGTCATCAGCATGCGAGACCATCCAGAGCCCGCCGAGCGTGTCGTCGCCGATCCTGCGTCGCCCGTCGTGCGCGACCGTCATGTCGAAGCGGCGTCGCGCGAATCGTTCCCGGCGAGCGATTCGCCTTCGTGGACGCCGCTCGCCGCGACCGGTGAGCTGCGCGCCGGCGACCTGTCCGACATGGGCGACGATCCGCGGACACAGGGCCGCGCCGTTGCACAGCGACTCTTCCAGTCGCTCGAGGCACGCGACGCCGACGCGGTGCTCGCACTCATGGCCGAGGACGCGACGTTGCGCATCGCCGGTGCGGCGCCGCTCGTGGGCCACGTCGCCGTGCGCGAGTGGATCGAGACGCACGTCGTCGGGTTGCGGACGCTCCGTCACTCGATCACCGACGTCCGCGCCGACGACGAGTTCGTGCTCGCGGAAGCCGAAGTGACGGTCGTGCGTGCCGACGGCGCCGCGACGACGCAGCCCGCCGCCCTCAGCGTGCGCCTGCGTGGCGGCCGCATCGTGCGCGGCCAGTGGTACGGTGATCCGCGGCTCTGGGAATGACGGCGTGGTCACCATCGCCGGGGTGACGATCACGCATGCGGAGCGCGAGCTGTACGCCGACGTCGGTATCGCCAAGGGCGAACTGGCAGCGTACGTCGAGCGCGTCGCGCCGCGCATGCTGCCGCACGTGCAGCGGCGTCCGCTGCAGCTGCTGCGGTGCCCGGACGGCGTCGGTGACGGCTGTTTCGTGCAGCGTCACTGGACGGTGCGCACCACGACGGCGGTGCGCACGGTGGCCATCGACGAAGCCGACGGCGACACGAGCCCGTACGCCATGGCCGGCAGCGCCACCGCCCTCGTGACGCTGGTGCAGCACGGTGCCGTCGAGCTGCACACGTGGCAGGCGCGGGCCGATCGTCTCGACCGACCCGATCGGCTGGTGCACGATCTCGACCCGGCACCCGGCGTCGCCTGGTCGCGTGTGGTGGAGGCGGCGCTCACCGTCCGCGCGCTGCTGCAGGATGCCGGGCTCGCGAGCTGGTGCCGGACGAGCGGGGGCAAGGGCGTCCACGTCGTCGCGCCACTCGATCGCCGCCTCGAGTGGGAGGCGCACGCGGCGTTCGCGAAGGGTGTGGCCGAGCATCTCGCGAAGGAGATGCCGACCGCCTACGTGGCCGGCGCGAGCAAGGCGGAGCGCACCGGACGCATCTACATCGACTGGCTGCGCAACGTGCGCGGCGCGACCGCCATCGCGCCGTGGTCGCCGCGCGCACGCGACGGCGCACCCGTGGCGGTACCGTTGCCGTGGGACGAGCTGCCCGCCGCCGGTCGCGCCGATCGGTGGCGTGTGCGTGATGTCGCGGCGCTGCTGCGCGACTGGGGCGACCACGATCCCTGGTCCGACCTCGCCACCACGCGGCAGTCGATCGGGCGGAATGCGTGGGCGGTGATCGGGCAGGACGGCCCATGAGTGCTTCTGTCCTCGAGCGAGCGTAGTGCTTCCTGACGAGGTCAGCGTCCCGCGGCAATGTCGGACCGCGAGGCGCTGTGGATTGGCGCGGCGCACGGGACACCTGCGCTCGACGCGGCGTCTCGAGGACAGGTGGCGAACGGCTCCAGCGTCGATTGGCGCGCTCGAACGCTGTTCGTTGCGTGCGAACGAGATGGCACGAGCCGCCGTCGCCCATATCGTGCGGCATGCCTTCTCTCGATGCACGTCGCGTCCGGTGCGGAGAATCTCGGCGCGGAAGCGCCATGGTCCGGATTGCGATTCGCCCGTCACGCCGCCTCATCGGACCGCGGCGGTCCTGGTGCATGCCATGGTCGGTGACGCATGGGTGATCCCATGGCTTCGCCACCCGTCGTGCTCACCGGTGACGAACTGGGCGATGCATCCGTGCACGTGGATACGCTCCGCGCAGCGGCGCTCGCATTCGCGCGTACGCATTTCCAGGGGCGAAGCGTCGTGAACAAGGCGACCGGTTGGGCGATCGCCTTCGGCCGGCGTGGGGTGAACAAGACGCTCGATCACAGCGCACGGCGCGTGCACGTATCGTCCGTGCCGGCGCTCCCTGCGTTGCTCGTACGTGCAGCCTACGTGTGCCGCGAGGCGAACCGTGACAGCGCCGAAAGCCGGAACATTCCCTGGATTCACACCTTCACGGCCGGGCTCCAACTCGCCGGCGTGCTGTATAGGGTGCGCGTGGTCGTGAAGGAAACGAATGTGGGGTATCGCTTCTACGATCACGAGGTGATCGAAAAGGCGAAATCCGCAGACCTCGGCACCGTGGCTAGCCTTCCCGAAGAAGGGGCGACGGCGCCGAAGCCCGCGGATTTGTCGGCCGGCGAGGACTGACTCGTGCCGTTACACAGAGCGGGAGACGGGACTCGAACCCGCGACCTTCAGCTTGGGAAGCTGACACTCTACCAACTGAGTTACTCCCGCATGCACGCCCTGCAGCGCGCCCGACGACGATAACACGGCGCCGTCGCCCGCGGCAAGCGTATCGGGGGAGAACGGCTCCGTCGGCCGGCGTCGTCCCGATGCCTCGCCCCGACGAGCGCGGCGAACGTGTCGGCGCGCGCCGCATGCCGCGGCGCGGTCACTGGCAGCAGTCATCCACATGGGAGCGCAGGACCGATGAACATCTTCGGGAAGCTCATGGACCGCATCTTCAGCCGGAAGAAGAAGGCGGAGCCCGAGACGCAGCCCTCGGGCACGATCGTGGCGCCGACGCCGCCGCAGGGGCAGCAGTCGACACCCATGCCGCAGGCGGCGACGCCCGCGGCCGCGCCGACCCAGCAGGTCGACATCGAGGAAGTGCTCGAGGAGATGGCGGCCGAGCGCGGCGAGCGCCTCAACTGGCGGACGTCGATCGTCGACCTGATGAAGCTCGTCGGCATGGAGAGCTCGCTGGCCGAGCGGCGCGAACTGGCGGACGAGCTGGGCTACACCGGTGACAAGAGCGACACGGCGACGATGAACATCTGGCTGCACAAGCAGGTGATGCGTCGCATGGCGGAGAACGGCGGCAAGGTGCCGGCGAACCTGCTCGACTGAGGCGCACGGCGCGCGGCGGCGCCCTCGCAGGCTCGTGCGATGCTCCGCGCGGCGCGATGCCCGGTCCGAACGGCGAACGGCCCGTGTCCGAGGTGGACACGGGCCGTTCGTGCGAGAGCCACAGGAGGGGATTGAACCCTCGACCGCTCGATTACGAATCGAGTGCTCTACCACTGAGCTACTGTGGCGGCATCGTCATGCCCTGGCGCGGACTCGAACCGCGACGCCTTGCGGCACCACCCCCTCAAGATGGCGTGTCTACCAATTTCACCACCAGGGCGACGACGACAGTTGGAAACAGCGTACCCGTCTTGCGATCCTGCGAGCGGGGCCGACGGGGCTCGAACCCGCGACCTCCGGAGTGACAGTCCGGCACTCTAACCGACTGAGCTACGGCCCCTTGAAACACGAGCGGCGACCTCGCGATCGCCGCGACCTGCACCACGGACCAGCACCTGCTCCCTGCGTCCTGCACCGGCATCGAGTCGACCCATCGAGTCGCGCCGGATAGCGCGTACGGGAATCGAACCCGTCTCTGAACCTTGAAAGGGTTCCGTCCTAGCCGCTAGACGAACGCGCCAGCGTCCTGCACCTGCATGACCGTCGGCAGGCGCCGGGGTCGAACGGCCCGAGGTGGCGCCGCAAGTAGCCGTAACGGGATTCGAACCCGTGTTCCAGCCTTGAGAGGGCTGTGTCCTAGTCCCCTAGACGATACGGCCATGGGGTCGTGCACCCTGCAATCCAGCGTTCGTACGTTCCTGCGCCCTGCCGAGCTGCGTCGTGCCGTGCTGCGAGCGGGCCCGCCAGGACTCGAACCTGGAACCGCCGGTTTTGGAGACCGGTGCTCTACCAATTGAGCTACGAACCCGGAGTCCCGACCCGCGACGCGCCGGAGGCGGATCGGGGCGAACCCGCTAGGGTGTCTGACGGGAATTGAACCCGCAACCCCCGGAACCACAATCCGGTGCTCTAACCGATTGAGCTACAGACACCATGTCGACCGCGCCGTCACCGGCACGCCGCTCCCCGCGTGTTCCCGGAGAGAGCGGCAACATAGATCGGTCCGGATGAGGCATCAAGGGGGGACGCCCCGTCACGTCGGTCGGCGCGCCGTCATGCGCGCCCGACGTCAGTCCTTCGCGCGATCGAGGTACTCGCCGCTCTCGGGATTCACGCGCACGCGCTCACCCGTGCTCAGGAACTCGGGCACGTTGATCGTCACGCCGTTGTCGAGCTTCGCCGGCTTGTTGCTCGCCGTCTTCGTCGCGCTCTTCATCACCGGCGCCGTCTCCACGATCTCGAACACGAGCGAGTTCGGCAGCTGGATGCCGATCGGCCGCCCCTCGTAGTACTCGGCCTGGATCTTCATCCCCGGCTGCATCCACTGCGCGTTGTCGCCCAGCATCTCGTCGTCCATCTCGAGCTGGTCGTAGTCGCTCAGCTTCATGAAGTGGTACGTGCCGCCCGACTCGTAGAGGAACTCGAGGTCGTGCGTCTCCATCACCGCCTTCTCGATCGCGTCCGCCGCGCGGAAGCGGTGCTCGAAGTTCGAGCCCGTGCGCAGGTTCTTCATCTTCGTCTGCACCATCGCGCGCAGGTTGCCCGGCGTGTGATGACGGAACTCGATGACCCGGCACGGATCGCCCTCCATCACGATCACCATGCCGCGACGGATCTGGGTGGCGGGAACGGCCATTGCTCTATGTCCTTGAACGGGGTGCGCAGGATCCGGAACAGCCGCCCAATCTAGCCGCCCCCGGCCGACCCCGGCACCCCGGTGGTGCGTTCGCGCACTCGGAGCGCTGGTGAAACGGCAGACCGCGGAGAAGCGGGGGCGCGCGAAGGGACGCGGAGAGCCACCTTTGGAAAAGAGCCGTCTCCGTCCTCCGGTTGTCTCCGTTCCTCAGAAGTCACAGGTAGTTCAAGACCTCGAACAGACGATGAAGATCGGAGAAATGCCCTGGAGAACGACGTCCCCGTCGTCCGGTTGTCTCCGTTCCTCAGAAGTTCCGAGTAGTTCAAGACCTCGAACAGACAGGGAAAATCGGAGAAACGGAGGGGACCGGAGGACGGAGACGTCGTTTTCCAAGGCATTCCTCCGCGTCCCTTCGCGCGCCCCCGCTTCTCCGCGGTCTGCCGTTCCGCGGAACCCTGACTCACACCACGCCACGACCCTCGCGGTGCGCGGTGAGGATGCGCGCGAGGGCGGGCCAGACGTTGCGGGCGGCGCGGGCGGCGCCGCGCTCGGTGGGGTGGATGCCGTCGGCCTGGTTCATCGCCGGAACGCCCGCCACGCCCTCGAGCAGGAAGGGCGTCAGCGGCACACCGAGCTCGGTGGACACGCGACGATACACCCCGCGGAAGTCCTCGGCGTACCGCCCGCCGATGTTGGGCGGCGCCTCCATCGGAACGAGCACGAGCGTCGCCCGCGGCTGCGTCGACCGCGCCTGCGTGACGATCGCCCGCAGGTTCTGCTCGAGCTGCGCCACCGGCAGGCCGCGCAACCCGTCGTTGGCACCGGTCTCGATCACGATCACGTCGGCCGTGTCGCGCAGCAGCCAGCGGACGCGCCGGAGCGCACCGGCGCTCGTCTCGCCACTGAGCCCGGCGTTCACGACGTCGATCCGCTCCCCCGCCGCAGCCGCCAATCGGCCGACCTGCGCCGGCCACGCCTCCTTCGCGGCGTCCGGGAGCCCCAACCCGGCCGTGAGACTGGTGCCGATGAAGAGCACGCGCAGTGGACGGCCATCGACGGGACGCCGGTCGATCGAACTCCCCGGCGCGAGCGCACCGACCCCGCGACCGCTCGTGTCGCCTGCCGTCGTCGAGCCGGTCCCTGAACTTCCCGTCGCAACCGGCGTTTCATTGCTGCGTAGGGAGCCGGGTGCACCGACGCGCGCCGAATCCGGCGTGATCGTCGCCCCGTCACGCCCGCCCGCTCCCCCGCACCCCGCAAGCAGCACCCCGACCGCCAGCAGCGCCGTCCGTATCGGCGTCGCCGCCCGCCCCGGCGCGCGTCCCGCGCCCCGCACTCGTCCGTCCGCCACGATCCGCATGTCCGTCCCGGTTGCCGAGTCCACCGCCCCGATCCTCGTCGTGCGCGAGCTTACCAAGGAGTATCGCGCCGGTGAAGGATCGCTCGCCGTCCTGCAGGACGTCTCCTTCACGGTGCGCGCCGGCGAGACGCTCGCCATCGTCGGGCCGTCCGGGAGCGGCAAGACGACGCTCCTCGGCCTCCTCGCGGGACTCGATACCCCGAGTCGGGGCGCGGTGTTGCTCGACGGCACGGACCTCGGTCGCCTGACCGAGGACGAGCGCGCGATCCTGCGCGGCGACCGCGTCGGCTTCGTCTTCCAGAGCTTCCAGCTCGTGCCGACGCTCACCGCCCTCGAGAACGTCGCCGTCCCGCTCGAGCTGCGCGGTCGTCGCGACACGACGAAGGCCGCGCAGGAGCTGCTCGAACGCGTCGGCCTCGCGCACCGGTTGCACCACTTCCCCGCGCAGCTCTCCGGCGGTGAGCAGCAGCGCGTGGCGATCGCGCGGGCCTTCGTGAACCGGCCGCGCATCCTCTTCGCCGACGAACCGACGGGCAACCTCGACGGCGCGAACGGCGAACGCATCGTCGCGCTGCTCGAACAGCTCAACCGCGAGGACGGCACGACGCTCGTGCTGGTGACGCACGATGCTTCGCTCGCGCAGCGACTCGGCCGGCGCATCCGCCTCGCCGACGGCCGCGTGATCGAGGACACGGGTGCGCCGGTCGCGGCCGCCACGTCGGTGGATGCGTCCGCGGTGGCGTCGTGAGCGGGCTCCCCGCGGACGTCCGCCGGCCGAGCTTCGCGCGGCTCGCGTCGCTCGCGTGGAAGGAGAGTCGCACGGCACGGCGGCGGCTCCTCGTCTACATGTCGTCGATCGCGCTCGGTGTCGCGGCGCTCGTCGCCATCGATTCATTCGCCGACAACCTCACCACGAGCGTGCGCGAGCAGAGCCGTGCGCTGCTCGGCGGCGACGTGTCGCTCCAGTCGCGTGCGCGCTTCAGCGAGAAGGCCGACTCGATCGTGGACTCGCTCGCGCGTCGCGGCTTCACCGTCGCGCGCGTGACGAGCTTCGCGAGCATGGGGGCGATCACGCGTTCGCAGGCCACGCGCCTCGTGCAGGTGCGCGGCGTGAGCCCGACGTGGCCCATCTACGGCGCGGTGCGCACCACGCCGACGAACGTGCTCGTGCGGTTGCACCGCGAACGCGCGGTGATCGTCGATCCGGGGCTCCTCGTCTCGCTCGGCGCCGACGTCGGCGACTCGCTCTCGCTCGGCTACTCGACGTTCGAGATCGCCGCCACGCTCGACGAGGTGCCCGGCGATCCGGGCGTCGTCGCGGTGATCGGGCCGCGCGTCTTCGTCGGCGAGCGCTGGCTCGCGGAGACGAAGCTGCTCACGTTCGGCGCCCGCGCCGAGTACGAGGCGCTGCTCAAGGTGCCGAGCGGGGTGCAGCCGGTGGCGTGGGCCGCGGCGATCAAACCGCGCCTCGACAAGGAGAAGGTGCGCGTGCGCACCGCCGCGCAGAGCGAGGCCGGCCTCACCGAAGCGATCGACCGGCTCGGCGACTTCCTCGGCATCGCGGGGCTCGTCGCGCTCCTGCTGGGCGGCATCGGCGTCGCGAGCGGCGTGCACGCCTTCCTGCGACGGAAGCGCGAGACGATCGCCGTGCTGCGCTGCATCGGCGCGACGAGCGGGCAGGTGCTCGCGCTCTACACGCTGCAGTCGGCGGTGATGGGGCTCGCGGGTGCGGCGGTCGGTGCGGTGATCGGCGTCGCGATCCAGTACACCTTGCCCATGCTCGTGCGCGACCTGATCCCGGTCGACGTGTCCGTCTTCCTCTCACCGGCGGCGATCGCGAGCGGATTGGGCGTGGGCGTGTGGGTCGCGCTCGCCTTCGCGCTGCGTCCGCTGGTCGGTGTGCGCGACATCTCGCCGCTGCAGGTGCTGCGCACCGACGTGGACGCGGCCGGGCGACGCCCGTGGTGGCGAGACTGGCGCGGCCTGCTCGTGCTGACGGCGATCCTCGCGTCGGTGCTGGCGCTCGCGGCGTTCCGCACCGACGACCTGCGTACCGGCGCGGCGATGACCGTCGCCATCGGGCTCGTGCTCGGCGTGCTCTACGTCGTCGCGGTGGCGATCACGTGGCTCGCGCGACGCGTGCTGCGCGCGGGGTGGCCGTACGTCGTGCGACAGGGCGTGGCGAACCTCTATCGCCCCGCCAACCAGACGCGTGCCGTCGTGCTCGCGCTCGGCTTCGGCAGCTTCCTCGTCGGGACGCTCTACCTCGCGCAGGACGTGCTGCTGCGCCGCTTCTCGCTCGACGCGGGTGCGTCGGGCGGCAACGTGCTCCTGTTCGACGTGCAGGACGACCAGGGCGAGCCGGTGGATTCGATCATCCGCGCCGCCGGCCATCGTGTCGTGCAGCGCGTGCCGATCGTGACGATGCGCATCGCCGACGTGAACGGCGTCGATGCGAAGGTCGCCCAGGGCGCGGCCGAGCGCGCGGGGCGGCAGCCGTGGCCGTTCACGCGCGAGTACCGCAGCACCTATCGCGACACGATCGTCAAGAGCGAGACGATGGTCGCCGGCGCGTGGTTCGACGCGGCGCCGCCCGCACCGGCCGGCTTCACGCGCATCAGCATCGACCAGACCGTCGCACGCGAGTTGGGCGTCACCGTCGGGAGCAAGGTGACGTGGAACGTGCAGGGGGTGCGCGTCCCGACGGTCGTCGCGTCGCTCCGCGAAGTGAACTTTGCGCGCTTCGAGCCCAACTTCTTCGTCGTCTTCGAACCGAAGGCGATCGAGGACGCACCCAAGCAGTTCGCGATCGTCGCCCGTGTGGACGGCGACAGCGCGGTCGCGCAGCTGCAGGGTCGGATCGTGGCGCGCTTCCCGAACGTGAGTTCGATCGACATCTCGCTCATCACGCGCACCATCACGGGCATCCTCGACAAGGCCTCGTCGGCGATCCGTTTCATGGCCGTGTTCGCGCTGGCGATGGGCATTCCCGTGCTGATCACCGCCGTCGCCGCGACGCGTCGCGAGCGGTTGCGCGAAGGCGTCCTGCTCAAGGCCCTCGGCGCGACGCGCCGGCAGATCGGGCGCATCATGGTCGCCGAGTACGCCGTCCTCGGCATCCTCGGTGCCGCCGCGGGCATGGCACTCGCGATGCCCGCCGCGTGGGCACTGGCCAGGTGGGTGTTCGACGTCCCCTTCACCATCGCGTGGCTGCCGGCCGTCGGCATCACGCTGCTGCTGCTCGCGATCACCGTCGCGATCGGCTGGCTGACCGGGCGCGAGGTCTTCGCCGAGCCACCGATGGGTGTGCTCAAGGAAGGGTGATTCGTGGCTTCGATCGAGACAGCGGGAAGCACGTAGGACACGTAGGACACGTAGGCATTCGTGCGCGCGGCGCATGCCGTGGTGAGGCGCTCTTCCCTTTGGATAAACAGAACAGCGGGTGCGCTACGTCGAGCGCACCCGCTGTTCCATTTTCTCGAGCCGTTTCCTTCTGCTCGGTGCTCGCGATCCCGCCGCGATGCCTACGTGCCCTACGTGTCCTACGTGCTTCCCGCTGTCGACAACACCTAGTTGACGACGAACCGCACGGTGACGTCGGACCCGGCGGGGACGTTCGCGAACTGCTCGGACGACCCGACGACGGTGCGTCCCGCTGGCGGCACGATCACGACGCGGACGCGCCCGGCGGGCATGTCGGCGAAGCTGGCGGTGCCGGCGGCGTCGGTGTTGCGGCTGACGAGGAAGGTGTTGAAGTCCGAGCCCGGGCCGAGGACCACCACGCCCACGTTCGGTTCGGCGGCGCCCGACTGCAGGCCGCGCGTGACGATCACGCGCACGACGCCGTTCGCGGGACGCTGGCTCGTGATGGCGGCGGGAATCGTGGCGCGGAGCGCGATGGTCGCCCCGGGGATGATGACGGGACTGGACAGCCCCACCGCCGCGGCCTTGGGCTCGAGCAGCCAGGCGACGTTCGTGAACTCGCGGATCGGACGGGCGTTCGTGTCGGGAATGTACGACGCGCGCGCGACGGCGATCACCGAGTCGGCGCGCGACGTGTCGGCATTGAAGAGCGGCTGGTTGGCCGCGTTCACCGGTGTGCCGATCGGCACGAAGACGCCGCTGCGCGTATCCGCGAGGTACGGCTGGTAGAAGTAGCCGAGCGGCGGGCGCGGGAGATCGGTGGCTTCCATCGAGAGCACGGGGCGGCGTGCGCCCGTCTCGAAGAGATCCCACATCGTCACGCGCCCCGTGCCGCGTGCGACGAACGTCTCCTGTCGTGCCGGCGAGCGGAACGTGCCGTAGCTGCCGCGCAGCGTGTCGGCGGTGAAGACGGTGTCGTCGGTGCGAGCCACGGTGCCGCGCTGATCGCGGAAGCGGACCCAGAGCGGGCGTGGCGTGGTCGCGGTGAAGCCCGGCAGCAGCGAATCGGCCTGGATCGTCAGCACGAGCCAGCTCGTGCGCTGCTGCGCGCTGTCGGTGCCGGAGAGCGTCACGCGATAGCGCAGCACCGTGCCGTAGGGCGCGCCGGACCAGTAGTCACGGAGCCCGTTGTTGGTCGTGCGCACCGAGGGCTGCACGGTGCCGTTGGCGTCGAGGATCGAGTCGGTGCGCTCGACGACCTGCAGGTGCGCGACCGGCGCCGCCGTCGAATCGACGCCGTTGATGATGTAGAAGCGATAGCGCGCCCGCCCGTCCAGCGACTTGGTGAACTGCACGAGCCCCGTGATCGAATCCACGACCGGGCCGTCGGGCGTGGGACGCGACCAGGCGCGCGCCGTGAGGACCGGCGTGCGGAGTGGCGTTACCGGGGCGAGCGTCGCCTCGAAGGCCGGGCCACCGACCGGCGTCTGCGTGATGCCGTCGTCGCAGGCGGCGAGTGCCGCGGTGGCGGCGACGAGTGCGAGGTATCGGAAGGGACGCATGATCAACGCTCGATCCGGCGCACGCCGAAGCGGTAGGACATGCCGACGTGGAAGCGCATCGCGGCCACGTTGCCCTTCTGCTCGGGAAGGGCACCGAGGGGGGTGGTCAGCACCGGGTCACCGCGCGCCGGGTCCGAGGCGCGGAGCCGGTCGCGATCCCATCCCCACAGGAACGCCGCCCCGATCCCGGCATCCACGCCCAGCCGCTTGGTGATGTCGGCGTTGCCGATGAAGCCGAAGTGCGCGGCGGGACCGAAGAAGCTCCCGGTTCCCGGCGCCGGCGAGCGTGCGGGGAGCACGCCGTACCCGCCGAGCGACACGTTGAAGCCGGAGCGGTACCGCTCGTCGTCGTCGAACGGGAAGATGAAGTCGGCCGTCGCCCAGAGCGCCGTCCAGGTCGCCGCCTGACCGACGGCGACATAGCGCGTCGTGTCGCCCGTGGTGGCGCGCTCGTACGGGAAGAAGCGCCCGTCCACATCGGCGCGACCGAGATCGGCGCGACCGCCGAGGTAGAGCCAGTCGGGCGTCCCAAGCTGGCGGCGATAGGCGACGGTGAGGATCGTCGCGGTGGACATCGCGTTGCGCTGCGGCTCGTTCTGCTGCCGCCCGATGCCCACCATGAGCTCGGTCCGCCGCTCGGGCGTGATGCGACGGTTGCGCGGGACGCGATCGGGTTCGCGCACCTGTGCCGTGGCCACGGCGACGGGGAGCGCGAGCAGGAACGCGGCGAGCGCGACGCGGCCGCGACGAACGGACGAGGGGAGCATGGGCCTCCGGGGTGGAACGGCTCGGACCGGGGCGAAGCGTAAGCCGCCGCCCCGGCCTTCACCATTGGGCCGGCCGCCCCGCCCCGTCAGCGGAAGCGGATGCCGTTCGGCGCCACGTATCCGGACTGCGGACGGGCGGGCGTGGTCACGGCCGGGGCGGGTCGTGCCTTCCCGTTCTCCGTTCCGGGACGCGGTGCACGGCCGCGCGCAGCGGCCGGCTCGGTGCGCGAGCCGCTCACCGCGACGCCGGGCGTCGTCGCCGACTTCATCGTCAGCGCGATACGGTTGCGCGGCAGGTCCACCGACTGCACGGTGACGGTCACCTTCTGGCCGACGGCGACGACCTCGTTCGGGTCCTTCACGTAGCGGTCGGCGAGCTGGCTCACGTGCACCAGTCCGTCCTGATGCACGCCCACGTCCACGAAGGCACCGAACGCGACGACGTTCGTGACGACGCCTTCGAGCACCATGCCCTCGCGCAGGTCCGACGGCCTGGTGATGTCGTCGCGGAACTTCGGCGGTTCGAACTGCTCACGCGGATCGCGTCCCGGCTTGCGCAGCTCGGCGAGGATGTCGCGCAGCGTCGGCAGGCCGACGCCGTCGCTGACGTAGCGCGTGAGTTCGAGCCGATCGAGGAGCTCGTCGCGCCCGACGAGCTGCGCCACCGGCACGCCCAGGTCGCTCGCGATGCGCTCCACGAGCGGATAGCGCTCCGGGTGCACCGCGCTCGCGTCGAGCGGATGCGCCCCGCCGCGCACGCGCAGGAAGCCGGCGCACTGCTCGAACGCCTTGGCTCCGAGGCGCGGCACGTCGAGCAGCTGCGCGCGCGACCGGAAGCCGCCGGCGGCGTCACGCGTCGCCACGATCGCCTGGGCGAGCGACGGTCCGATGCCCGCCACGTACTTGAGCAGCTGCGCCGACGCGGTGTTGATCTCCACGCCCACGCGATTGACGCAGCTCTCCACCACGTCGTCGAGTCGTGTGCGCAGCCGCGGCTGGTTGACGTCGTGCTGGTACTGTCCGACGCCGATGCTCTTGGGATCGATCTTCACCAGTTCGGCGAGCGGATCCTGCAACCGTCTCGCGATACTCACCGCACCACGCAGCGAAACGTCGAGCTCGGGGAACTCCTCGCGCGCGACGTCGCTCGCGCTGTACACGGACGCACCCGCCTCGTTGACGACGACCACCGTCGGCGCCTGCGGCAGATCGCGCACGATCGCGCGGACGAGCGTCTCGGTCTCGCGACTCGCGGTGCCGTTGCCGATCGCGATCAGCTCGGGACGATGCTCGCCGATCAGCTGGCGCAGTCGCGCACCGAAGCGATCCTCCTGGTGCAGGTAGAGCGTGTCGGTCGCGACGAGCGCGCCGGTCCGCCCGACGACGGCGACTTTCACACCCGTGCGGAAGCCCGGATCGAGCCCGATCACCGCGCGCTCGCCGGCGGGGGCCGCCAGCAGCAGCTGCTCGAGATTCCGCCCGAAGACCGCGATCGCTTCGTCGTCGGCTCGCGTCTTGAGCTCGAGGCGCAGTTCGACCTCGATGCTCGACGCGAGCAGGCGCGTGTACGCGTCCTCGGCGACGAGCCGGAGCTGCTCCGTGGCGCGCCGCGAACCGATGGTCTCGCGCACGAGCTGCGGCACGATCTCGGCGACCGGCGCCTCGATGCGCCAGGTGAGCGCGTTCTCCGCTTCGCCGCGCCGGATCGCGAGCATGCGATGGCTCGGGATCGTCGCGATCGCCTCGGCGAAATCGAACCAGTCGCGGAACTTGCTGGCCTCGGCGTCGTGCCCGCTCGCCTTCGTGCTCCTGACCGTGCCCTGCGCGCGCGTCTTCTCGCGGATCCAGCCGCGCACGGCGGCGTCCTCGCTCACCTGCTCGGCGAGGATGTCGCGCGCACCCTGCAAGGCCGCTGCGACGTCCGCGACGCCCTGCTCCGCACCCACGTACTGCGCAGCCGCGGCGACGGCACCCGCGTCGTCGAGCGTGCCGTCCCAGATCGCCTCGGCCAGCGGCGCGAGCCCCGCTTCACGCGCGATCGTGGCGCGGGTGCGGCGCTTCGGCTTGTACGGCAGGTACAGATCCTCGAGCGCCTGCTTGGTCTCCGCGGCGACGATGCGCGCGCGGAGCGCGTCGTCGAGCTTCCCCTGCTCCGCGATGCTCGCGAGCACCGCGGCGCGACGCTCCTCGAGTTCCGTGAGATACTCGGCGCGCTCGCGCACGTCGCGCAGCTGCACTTCGTCGAGATCGCCCGTGACTTCCTTGCGGTAGCGTGCGATGAAGGGGAGCGTGTTGCCCGCGGCGAAGAGCGCGAGGGTGCGTTCGACCTGCGACGGGGCGAGCGAAAGCTCGCGCGCGATGGACTGGACCAGCGACGGCGGCGTCATGGCCTGTGCGGCGGACTCGGGACCGACGGAGAGCGGCGCACACGGCGCCGCGGGAGGCGGCAGTCTGCCGCGCCCGAGGCACGCGCACAACGGCTTGACAGCGCGCGCCGTCGCACTCGGCCGCGCGCCATCGTCGCCGTCACGTCATCGCCGTGTCGCCACGGCGCGGCCAGCGCGCGTCAGCGCGTCGTCGCCGTCCAGCCGTCGCATCCGTCGCGGCGGCGCGAATCGGCGACGCTCACGATCTTCCAGTCCGTGCCGGCCTTGGCGAGCACGAACGCATCCACGCCGCAGTGACTGAACGTCGGGCCGACGAAGAACGCATATTCGACCCACACGTTGGCCAGCGTCCCGTCCACGTGCACGATCGGGTTGCGGAGCCGTTCGTCGAGCATCGCGCCGCCGGGTGCGCCACGCCCGATCCCCTGCAGCCACGTGTCGATCGGCGTCGTCTGGATCGCGGGCGTGCCGTCACGACGGACCGACGCGCTCTTGAGCTGCGCGCCGGGCTCGAAGGCGAGGCGCATGCGCGCCGTGTCGCCGGCGCGCATGGCGTCGAACAGTCCCGTGATCACGCCCATCACCGCGGCGCGATCGGCCGGGGACGCGGTGCCGGCAGCGGGCGAGGCGGCCGGCATCGCGCTGCGCGATGCACACCCCGCGATCCCCACCAGCGCAGCGACGATCGCCAGCCGACGCGTCCCGATCACTTCTTCGCCGGCGTGAAGGTGGCGCGCATCTTCGCCTTCTCCGATCCGAGCTGCATGATACCCGTCGCGGTCGTGCCGTCGAGCGCGAACTCGAGCGTGAACGGCCCGGCGGGCGACATGCCTGCGGCCTTGACCTGCGACCCCGTCACCGCGACGCTCGTGAAGGGCGCTTCGTTGGGACCGTTCCCTGCCTGCCCGCATCCGCCGGCGAGTGCACCGGTCGCCGCGCGCGTGATGACGCACTCGAACGCGAGACTCGCCTGTCCGAGCATGGGGTCGAGCGTCGTGCCGGCGTACGTGCCGGCCGGATCCACCGGCGTTCCCGTCGGTGCGGACGACGCACTCGTCGCACTCGCCGGCGCCGGCGTGAACGTGCCGACGAACGGCATGTCGAAGCCGCTGTAGTTCAGCTTTCCCATGATGCGATTGTCGGGCATCATCTTCGTGTCCACCGTGACCGACGTGCCGTCCGGGATGTCGGCGAGGAACTGCGCCCCCGAGTCGGTCGGCGCGATGCGCGAGAAGGCGATCGTCGGAAAGCCGTCGGCGCTCAGCGTGCCGGTGTGCCCGCTCCCTTCCTGCTTGACCGCCATCACCACCTTCACCGCACCGTTGGGGCTCATCACCTCGAAGTTGTACGTGCCGGCGAGAGCGCGGGCGGGCGCCTGCGCGCCCACGAGGGCGGGACCGGTCGCGAGCGCGATGGTCGCGACAGCGGCGCGGAGTGCACGAACGGGAGATGTCGGCAGCAGCATCGGCAGGGCTCCTGGTTGACGACCGGCGCGAAGGCGGATGCTTCGCGCGCAGGGCGAAGAAACTAGCGGTGCGGGGGGCGCGGGGCGTGCCCTGGGCACACGACGCGACGCACCCGCCGCCGGTTTCGACCCGGCGTCCACGCGCGACGCGCCCCCCTGTGCAGACCGTGGCACTGCGTTCCGTTGCCATCCGCGGACCGGTCCGCGACCGAACCGCGACGTCACCCTCGGCTCGCAGCGACACGCCGACGGCTCCTTGCCGCGTGTCGCACGTCCCCGCGGTCGACCCGAGCCAGCGAGCCCCGCCTCATGTCACTCCGCCCGCCCCGCGATTCCGACGCGCCGGCCCGTCGCGTGATCGTCGTCGTCCTCGACGGCCTGCGCGCCGATCTGGTCGGCGACCCGCGCTTCCCCACGCTCGCCGCGATGGCGCGCGAGTCGGCGCACACGCTCGACGCCACCACCGTGCTGCCGAGCGTCACCGCGGCGGCGATGACGTCGCTGCTCACGGGCGTCACACCGGCGATGCACGGCATGGACAGCGACCGCTTCCGCTTCCCCACGCCACGCATCGCACTCGAGCCGTTGCCGCGCCTCATCGCCGAGCACGGGCTGCCGACCTTCGGTGCCCTGGCGCAGGTGCCGTGGCTCTTCCGGCCGCTCGCCCGTCGCATCGTCGGCGCGCTTGGCATGCGCGATGTCGTCTTCGGCGGCGCGAGCGCGCACTCGCTGCTCGCGGCCTCGCTCCCGGTGGTTCGTCATGAACGCCAAGGACTCGTGCTCCTCCACTGGCCCGAGGCGGACGCGCTCGGCCACGCGCACGGCTGGTGCACGCCGCCCTACCTCGCGGCGGTGCAGCGCATGGACCACGCGCTCGGCGTGCTCCGTCGCGAGCTCGCGGCGCACGACGACGGCCGCACGCTGCTCATCGCCCTCGCCGATCACGGTGGCGGCGGTCGCGTGCCGCGGCACCACGACAGCGCGCATCCGCTCGACTGCACGATCCCAATCTTCCTCGAGGGTGCCGGCGCGCGTGCGATGACGCTCGCCCCCACGCACTCGCTGCTCGACGTCCCGGCCACGGTGCTGTGGGCGCTCGGTATCGCGCGCCCCGCATCGTATGCCGGCACGCCGATCACCGCGCCCTTCGCGCACGCGGCGCGCATCGGCGGCCCGGTGCCGGCGCTCGCCGTCGCATGAGCGCACGCGTCCTCATCGCCTACAGCGACACCGGCGGCGGTCACCGGAGCGCCGCCCGCGCGATCGCCGATGCCATCGTCGCGCAACGCGCCGGCGCCGTCATCGACGGGTGCGACGTGCTGGCCGAGTACGCACCGTGGCCCTTCCGCCGGATGCCGGCGTGGTATCCGCGCATGATCGATCGCGGGGCACCGGTGTGGGGTGCGGGCTTCGCGCTCACCGATACGCCGCGACGCGCCGCGTTCATGCAGCGTCTCGCGTGGCCGCTCGTGCGGGAGGGGATGATGCGCCTCGCGAGCGAGCGACGCCCGGACGTCGTCGTGACCACGCACCCGCTGCTCGCCTCGCCGCTCCGGCGCGTCATGCCGGACGTGCCACTCGTCACCGTCGTCACCGATCTCGTGTCGGGGCATGCGTGGTGGTACGACGCCTGCGCCGATCTGGTGGTGGTGCCCACGACGGCCGCGCGCGCGCGTGCACTCGACTGCGGCGTGCCGATGGATCGGCTCGCCGTCTGCGGGCTGCCGGTGGACGAGCGCGCGATCGCCGTGCCCGGCGAGAAGGCCGCGCTGCAGCGCGCCCTCGGCTGGGCGACCGATCGCCCGACGGTACTGCTGGTCGGCGGCGCCGAAGGGATGGGGCCGATCGAATCGCTCGCCATTGCCATCGATGGCGCGTCACTCGATTGCGACCTCGCGATCGTCGCCGGTCGCAACGAGCCGCTGCTCGCGTCGCTCCGCGCGCGCGGCTGGCGCGGGCGCGTGCACATGTACGGCTACGTGTCGCACTTCACGCAGCTGCTGCGCGCCGCCGCGGTGATCGTCACCAAGGCCGGGCCCGGGACGATCGCCGAGTCGTGCACGGCCGGGTGCCCGCTGGTGCTCTTCGGCGCGATTCCCGGGCAGGAAACGGGAAACGTCGATCACGTGACGCAGGCCGGTGCCGGGGTGTGGGCGCCGTCGCCGGACGCGGTCGTCACCGCGCTCGCGGCATGGCTCGACCGTCGCGACGGCCCGGCGGCGCTCCGGCGTGCGTCACGGGCTGCGTCGCGTCTCGCCAGACCGCATGCGGCGCGCGACATCGCGGGCCTCGTGCTCGCGCTGGCCTCGCGCGTCGCCGGCACCACACCGGCCGTGCAGACCGCCGCCTGACGCGCACGCCACCGTCGACGCGCGGTGCGCCTACGGTCGCATGCGTCGATCGCAGGCGGCGTCGGGCGCGTTCGGGGCGCCGTACGTGAGCCGCGTCAATTCGACGCCCGTGTCGGTCTTCGGCGTGACGACGAAGAGCCACGCGTACTCGGTGTCGCACAGGTCACCGTAATCGGGACCACCGAGCGCCTGCACGATCGGCCCGACGGTGTTGCTGTGCCCGACGACGAGCACGGGGCCGCGCGTGCGCCGCGCGAGGGCGCGTGCGCTGTCGGCGACCCGTCCCGCGTGCGCCGCGACACCATCGGCGCCGAGTGGGACACGCACCACGCGTCCGGCGCCCGGCATCGTGTCGATGCGTTGCGCGAGGATGGTGGGCTCGGCCGTCTGCCGCGTGCGCAGCCGGTTGGTGACGACGATGCCGCCAAGCGCAACGTCGGTGAGCCGGAGACGCAACGCGGCCGCGCGTTCGACGCCGGCCGTGGAGAGCGGCGGATCGTCGCCGGGCACCGCGGCCTTTTCGGCGTGCCGCACGACGAACACCGGTGCCGAGAGCGCACCGTCAGGCACCGGTGACGACGACGGTGACGTCGTCGGCGACGGTGCCGGACGGGCACACCCGGCGAGCGCGACGATCGCGAGCGCCGCGCGAGCCCACGCACTCACCGTCGCACCCGCACGAAGACGCGGCGTGTCCGCGCGGTGTCGCCCAGCACCAGTGTGTCGCCGGCGAGGCGATAGGGACGTTCCTGCATCGTCGCGCGCCAGCTCGGCCACGGGCTTCCCTCGATGTCGTGAATGATCGTGGCGCGCGCGTGGTCGAGACGCCACCGCCCCTGCCACGCGAAATGATCGAAGAACGCCGCGCGCACTTCGGCGTCCGTCCCCGCGCGATCGCTCGCCGCCGCGAACGGCACGGCCGGCGTTCGACCGAACTGCAGCAGGTGCGTGCCGTCGGCGGCGTAGACGGCGTACCCCGACGGCGCATCGCCGAACGGGCGGCGCCACGGCGCGGCGGCCGAGTCGCGCGTCTCGATCGCCACCACACGCCATGTCCCGACGATCCGCGCCTCGGGACGGGCGGCGGTGCACGCGCTCACGCACACCACCGCCAGCACCGCCCCGACGTGCCTCACGCGACGACGACCGCCGTGCCGCTCGCGCTCACCATCAGCATCCCGTTCCCCTGCCCGAGCGTCTCGTAGTCGAGATCCACGCCCACGACGGCGTTCGCACCGCGTGCCATCGCCTCCTGCGCCATCTCGCGCAGCGCGATCTCCTTGGCCTCGCGCAGCTTGGTCTCGTACACGGCGCTCCGCCCGCCGACGATGTCGGTGATCGTGGCGAAGAAGTCGCGGAAGACGTTCGCGCCGAGGATCGCCTCGCCGCTGACGATGCCGAGATGCTTCGCGACGGGACGCCCTTCGACGGTCGGTGTGGTGCAGATGATCATGACGGATTCCGGGTGAAGTGAACGATCACGGCAGGAGTCGCGCACGCCACTCCGGCGGCGGGAGCGCGCACGCGTCCACGCGACCGAAGATGCGATAGCGCACGCGTGCGATGCCAGCGTAGACGGCGTCGCGCAACGGGCGCGGCACCAGTGCAGCGATCGTGCCGAGCGGCCGCCACACGCCGCCGAGTCGTCGCGCGACACCGATCGCCGCATCGGAGCGCGCGAGCAGCCGCGGCGCACCGTCCCGGTCGCGTTCGAGCAGCAGCACCGAGTCGATCGCCGCGGCCCACGGAAAGCGCGCGAGCACCTGCGCGGCCGTCGGCCCGTCCAGCGGTGCGGCCCGGATGACCCCCGCGCGATCGTGCGTGAAGGTGAAGCGCACCGCCCGGTCGCACAGGCCGCAGCTGCCGTCGTACAGCAGCAGTGGTGCGAGCGCGGCGAGTCCCGCGCCGTCGTGGCGCCGCTCGTCGGCACCCGCGATGACACCGCTCACCAGCCCTTCGCCTCGCGCAGCCGCGTCACGTGGGCGAGGTGGTGACGCGAGTGCCATGCGTAGAGCGCGGTCACGATGCCCAACCGCTGCTCGCCGTTCTCCGGATGCACGAAGCGGCGGGCGAACGCCTCGGCCGGCTGCGTACGCAACAGCGCGACGAGCCGTGCGTGCACGCCGTCGACGATCGCCAGGCTCGGCTCGATGTCGTGCGCGTGCGCATCGGGAAGCATCGCCCACGCCTGCTCGTCGTAGGCGAGGATCGCCGGCGTGTCCAGCGTGAGCGCGAAGCGCACGCGGATCGCCATGTGCTGGTGGCTGTCGGCGAGGTGATGCACCACCTGCCGCAGCGTCCAGCCCCCGTCGCGGTAGGGCGTGTCGAGCTGCGCGTCGGTCAGCCCGGCGACCGCCGTCCGCAACTGCGCCGGCAGCGCGGCGAGCACGTCGAGCTGGGCGAGCACGTCCGCGTGCGACATGGCGCGCGAAGGACGCTCGAAACGACCGATGGGATAGCGGGCGGCATCGACGACGATGTCGGGCATGGCTCAGGCGACGGTGGCGAAGTGTGTGACGAGCGCGCCGAGCTGCGCGGTGTGCCGCTGCTCGTGTGCCCCGATGAACCAGACCCACTCGTGCAGGTCGAGCGGACCGAGGAACGGATGCGGGTGCACCGCGACGGCGAGCGGCAGTCCGTCTCCACGCGCGAGTTCGTTGTGCAGCAGCGCGCGCGTCTCGCGCAACGCGCGGAGCGCCGCGTCGGCCGAGAGCTCGCCGGCGGGACGCGTGCGCTCCGGCGCCTCCATGCGCGCCGTCGATTCCACCACCATGCGGAACCGCTGTGCGTCGATCGGCGCCGGCGTGGGCTGGTCGGCGCCCGACGCGCCCGCCGCCGCGAGCTCCCCCACCTTGAGCGCGACGAGCTTGACGATGCCCTTCTCCGTACGCGCGAGATGCTCGAGGATCTCGGCCGCGGACCATGCCTCGAGTGACGGTCGCGCCTCGCGCAGCTCGGGCGCGAGGCGCTCCACGGTGGCGAGGAGGTCGGCGCGGGCCTGCTCGGTGTGCGCGATCGCCGCGGCGAGACGGGGGTCCATGATCGGTGCTCCGTCGTTCACGTAGAGGGTCGCGACGCGTCGGCCGTACCCGAGGTGCGCACCCGAGGTGCGCGCGCGAGCGACGCGTAAGTTAGCGCGCGCTCCGTCCGCCGCCCGCCTCGCCGATGCCCGTCTTCCCACTCCCTGTCGCCGACGTCGTCCCAGCCCTCGACGCCGCGCTCGCGTCCCGTGGCGCCGCGGTGCTCGTCGCACCGCCGGGTGCCGGCAAGACGACGTTCGTCCCGCTCGCGCTGCGCGACGCCGCGTGGCTCGGCCGGCGCGCGATCCTCCTGCTCGAGCCCCGTCGCCTTGCCGCACGCGCCGCCGCGGCACGCATGGCCGCGACGCTCGGCGAACCCGTCGGCCGTACCGTCGGCTGGCGCATGCGCGGCGACACGCGCGTCGGCCCGGAGACACGCATCACGGTCGTGACCGAAGGCGTGCTCACGCGCCTCCTGCTCGACGATCCCACGCTCGACGGCACGGGGCTCGTGATCTTCGACGAGTTCCACGAGCGCTCGCTCCACGGCGACACCGGCCTCGCGCTCACGCTGCAGACGCGCGACGTGCTGCGCGACGATCTGCGACTGCTCGTCATGTCGGCGACGATCGACGGCTCGCGCGTCGCTGCCCTTCTCGGCCAGGCACCGGTGATCGAGAGCGCGGGACGCAGCTTTCCCGTCACCACGTCGTGGCGTCCACCGCGCGCAGGACACGACGTCGTGCAGTCGGTCATCGGAGCAGTGCGCGAGGCGGTGTCGGCGCACACGGGGGACGTGCTCGCCTTCCTCCCCGGTGCCGCCGAGATCCGTCGCGCGGCCGACGCACTCGATGGCACGCTCGGTGACACCGTGCGCGTGCACCCGCTGTTCGGCATGCTCGACGCGGCGGTGCAGGATGCGGCGATCGCGCCATCGCCACCGGGGACGCGCAAGGTGGTGCTTGCGACGAGCATCGCCGAAACGTCGCTCACGATCGACGGCGTGCGCGTCGTCGTGGACGGCGGCCTGGCCCGCGTGCCGCGCTTCAGTGCACGCACCGGCATGACGCGACTCGAGACGGTGCGCGTCACACGTGCCGGTGCAGATCAACGCCGCGGTCGCGCGGGGCGCGTCGCGCCGGGCCATTGCATCCGCTGCTGGCCGGAACACGAGGACGGTGCGCTCCGGCCGCACGCGAGCGCCGAGATCATGGAAGCGGACCTCGCACCGCTGGCGCTCGATCTCGCCTGCGCCGGCATCGCCGACCCGCGCACGCTCGCCTGGCTCGATGCGCCTCCGCCCGCGGCCTTCGCGCAGGCGCGCGCGCTCCTCGCCACGCTCGGCGCACTCGATGCCGACGGCCGCGTGAACGCGCACGGCCGCGCCATGGCACGAACCGGTACGCACCCGCGGCTCGCGCACATGCTGTTGCGGGCCGGCGAGTGGCAGGCGGCGACGCTCGCGTGCGACCTCGCCGCCGTGCTCGACGAGCGCGATCCGCTGCGCGCACCGCCAGGCCAGCCAGTCGATCCCGACCTCGCGCTGCGACTCGACGCACTGCGCGACGGACGACGCGCACTCCCTGCCGGCGTGCATGTCGATGCCGGCGCCCTGCAGCGCTGCCGCGAGCTCGCGCGCCAGTTCCGCGACCGGTTGGGCGTGCGCCGCGACGACGACACGCCCGACGCCGCCGATCGCCTCGGCGCACTCGTCGCCCTCGCCTATCCCGATCGCATCGCACGACGCCGCGAGGGGAACGGCGTCCGTCTCCTGCTGCGGAACGGCAGCGGTGCGGCGATCCGCGACGCGGGCAGTGCGCTCGCTCGTGCGTCGTGGGTCGCATGCGCTTCCCTCGACGATGCCGGACGCGACGCGCTGGTGCGCACCGCCGCACCACTCGACGAGGCGACCGTCCGCGCACTCTTCGGTGAGGCGATCGTGCGCGAGACCACGGTGACATGGGACGACGACGCGGCCGCCGTGCGTGCGGTCGAGCAGGAGCGACTGGGCGCCATCGTGCTCGTCGAGCGTGCCGCCCGCGACGTGTCGCCCGATGCGCTCGCCCGCGCGCTCCGCGACGCGATCGTCGCACGCGGCATCGACGCGCTGCCGTGGAACGACGGCGCGCGACGCACGCGCGAACGGCTCGCGTTCATGCATGCGCACGACGCCACGTGGCCCGCCGTGGACGACGACACGCTGCTCGCGACGATCGACGACTGGCTGGTGCCCCACCTCGACGGCAGGTCGCGACTCGCCGACGTCGCCGCACTCGATCTCGGTGCGCTGCTTCTCGAACACATCCCGTGGGACCGTCGTGCGCAGCTCGACCGCCTGGCGCCGACGCACCTCACGGTGCCGAGCGGATCACGCCATCCGATCGACTACGCCGACGCACACGCTCCGGTGCTCGCGGTCCGGCTGCAGGAGCTCTTCGGCGCACGCGAGACGCCGTCGGTGCTCGACGGGCGCGTGCCGCTCGTGCTGCACCTGCTGTCGCCGGCGCACCGCCCCGTACAGGTCACGCGCGACCTCGCCGGCTTCTGGCGCACGAGTTACGCCGACGTGCGCAAGGCGCTGCGCGGCCGCTATCCGCGGCATCCGTGGCCCGATGATCCCCTGTCGGCGACACCGACCACGCGCGCCAAACCGCGCGGCACGTGAGCGATCGATACTCGTGCGGGCGAAAGGACCGGCAGGCATGGCCGGCCCCTGCAGCCATCGGAAGCGCCGAGTCAGCGCAGGCCGAGCTTCGCGCGAACCGCCTTCTGGATCGACCGTTCGATCTCGCCCTTGGAGGAGCAGTTCACGTCGGAGCCGCTGACGGACACGGGGCGGCCCGAGCCGCTCACCACGGTACCGAGGGTGCTGGTCCCGGCCGCGTCTCCGGCGACCACCGACGATTCGATCGAGAGCGTGACTTCGTACGAGTCGGCCTTGGGGCCCGAGATGTCCTCACCGCAGTCCACCGCGAACCGCATCGGAATCTTGCCGACCTGCCGTCGCGCCTTGAGGCCGATGTTCCCCGCACGACGGCGCGCGTCGTCCTTCATGCTCATCGGGATGCCGAGCTGCTGGTAGGCGTCCACGAGGGCGGCGAAGACCGCGTCGGGGGCCGCCTCGACGGCACTCGACTGCCCGAGATTGCTCGACACGACCTGCCCGAGCGCCGAGCTCGTCCCCGTCCCCGCCACGTTGATCTGCGCCGTCTGCGCCACCGGGGCGGAGCCCGGTGTGGCGGTGCCGGTCGAAGAGCAGGCGGTGAGCGCGACGAGTGCGGCGGCGGCAGCGTAGGCGGGACGCATGGGAGCTCCGGGCGGGTGGAGGCGGTGTGCGACAGGACCGAGGCGCGTCTACGCGCCGGCCGGCGTCAGGTTCCGTCGCCGAGGGCGTACGGCTCGTCGTCGAACGACGCGCCGAACTGTTCGCGCAGCGCCTGCACGCGGATCGAGGCGCCGGCGACGCAGGCGAGGGGGATCAGGAGCCAGCTGGTGAGGTGATACGCGCCCGGCGCACGATCCCAGTTGAGGATCGAGATGAACATCGCCACGGCGAGTGCGACCGCCGCGAGGAAGAGCGCGTGGCCCATGTGGCGCGATTCGGCGAGGCGTGCCGTGAGCCAGCCACCGATCACCGACGACATCACGCCGCCGGCGAGGAGCACGCCGAGCACCGCGGGCGAGGAGACCCGTCCCTGCGCGTTCATGGCGTCGGGGAGCAACAGCCCGATCAGCGCCTCGCACGCGAAGGCGAGGGCGAAGGTGGCGACGAGACCGGCACCGACGGCGGCGAGGCCGCGCATGGGAGATCCTCCAGCAACGAAGTGGCGAGCGTCGCGCAGCGAGGCGACCTGCACCTGAAGATATCCGCGTCGCCCACGGTGCCACCCCGGTCGTCACGCGCGAGCGCGCTCCTCGCGCACGAACCAGGCGCGCGCACCGCCGAAGTCGAACTCGAGGATGCCCGCCTGGCCCCGCGTCACGGTGACGGTCACCGGGTTGCCACCGTCGGGCAGGTCGGTGTGCAGCGTCGCGCCGTCGAGCATCCAGCGGAGCTGCAGCTGCAGCGTCCCGTCGCCGGTCGGGATGGTGTAGTCGAGCGTCGCGTCGGTGTTGAACCGCATGCGCGTGCCGGGCGTGAAGTCGAGCGCCCGATCGCAGCGGAGCAAGCGCCACCCGCCGCGGAGCCAGTGCGCGTCGAGCGGTGTCCCCTCGTGCATCACGCGGACGGTGCGCGGTGTCGCATCGCTCGCGCCGCGTGGTGCGTCACACGCCGGTGCCGCGTTGCCGGAGGGCGCGCGGCGCGCGGGCCGCACCCTCGCCGTCGAGCACCGCCGCGCGTGCCGCGGTCACCACGGCCAGCGCATCGGCGCGCTGCCGTCGCCGGCGGCGGCGATGCGCGAGCATCCCGCCGGCGAAGCCCGCCGCCGCGCCGATCAGGACCTGGATCACGAGCGCCGTGAACACGAGCAGCGCATCCGCGTCGCGGGGCCACGCGAGCGGGCCGCCGGCGAGACGGTGCTTGACCGGGAAGGCGAGCAGGCACGTCGCGCCGTACAGGATCGCTCCGGCGAGCACTCCCCATGCGAGCGGGATACGGCGCACGATGTACCAGCCGAGCCAGACGAGGAGGCCGAGCGACAGCGGCAACCACCAGAGCGACGATCCCGGCACACGACGCTCGACCAGCGCGGCCGCGACCTCGACGGCGAGCAGCGCGCCGAGGACGGCGACGAGTACGCCGGTCAGGCGGATCGACCACGGCAACACGACACGCCCCTCCGGTGGCAGGATCGGTGGTGGCGCGCCCCCGGAACGAGGGGCGGGACGCGCGACACTCCACAGCACAGGACGCCCGAATCAACGTCGCGCCACGCGATGCGCGCCAGTGTGGCGGTACAGAGCCCGCGACGCGAACCGCGCCCGGCCCCACGGCGGGGACCGGGCGCGGTCTGCGAGACGACGCCGGTCCGTTCAGGACGGCGCGGGACCGACGCGGTCAGCTCGCGGCCGGGAGCTGGCCACCCGGGGTCGCCTTGTCGATCACCGTCGGCAGGAGCGCGGCGAGCTTGTCGGCGGCCTGCGCGGGATCGATGCCGAACTTGCCGGCCAGTGCCGCGAGCTGCTCGTTGCCCAGCACGGAGCGGAGCTGGTCGGGCGAGATCGGGAGGTTCTCGCCCGTGCCGATCCACGACTGCACCGTCGAGCCGAGACCACCGGCCTGGAACTTGGCGACGAGCCCCTGGAGGCCGCCCGTGGCGGGGTCGTTGATCGCCGTCATCGCCTGATCGACGAGCGCGTCGCCGGCATCGGGCAGGAAGTCCTTGATGGTGTTCGCCAGCTTGTCGAGCATCGTGGTCTCCGAGATGGTGCGGTGGGGTCGGGTCGCGCGCGCGAGCCGTTCGCCGGTTCGTGCGCCCGGCGTGGTGATTAGTCGCCCGGTCGCGCACTCGGCAAGTGGCCCCGGTGTCAGCGGCGCGTCACGGTCGCCGTTCGCACGAGTGCTGCGCGCGATGTGCTGCGCACCGTGCGATGCCGACGGTGCCATGCAGGCACGGTGCGACGGGACACGGCGTGCACCCGACGCATGGCCGACGTGCACGCCTCGTGCACCACGACACGCGCGTTGAGGCGCGTGCGGACGCGCGTCACCTCAGATCGGCCGCAACTGCCTGCGAGACGCGAGTCGTGCGAGGCGACGCTCGCGGTGCCGCACCGGCGAGGCGCCCACGCGATCCGCCTCGTGCACACCCAGCGACGCGATGATCGCCGACATCGCGAGTTCGCCGCCGACCGCCGGATGCACGCGCGCTGCGCCGAGCCGCTCGAGCAGCGCGAGACTGCGCGCCACGCGCTCCGGACACTCGGCGAACCAGTGGCGCGTGGGCGTGTGCGCACGCAGACGCCCGCCCATCCACCCGCCCGACACGAGATCACCGACGATCGCATCGCCCGCAGGACAGAGCACGCTCACCGATCCGATCGTGTGACCCGGCGTGTGGACCGCGGTCACACCGACGCCGTGACGCCAGAGCGGCGTACTGTGTCCGAGCACGACGTCGGGCACGACGGCCTCGAAACCCGGCTCCTCGAGCCAGCGCTGCAGCGCCGCCAGCGGCGACACCGGTCGATGCGGCCGGTCGCAGCCGGTCGCGAGGATCGGTGCGTCGGCCGCGTGGATCGCGACAGGCACACCGTGCCCCTGCTGCAGCCACCACGCGTTGCCGGCCGTCGTCGCGTGCGCGTGCGTCAGCACGAGCAGCGTGAGGTCCGACGGCGCCAGCCCTTCACGTGCGAGCGCCGCGCCGAGCGCGTCGCGATCTGCCGCCCCGCCGCAATCGACGAGGATCGTGCGTGCGCCGCGCACCAGGAACGCATTGGATCCCGGCAGCGCGATCCGTACGAGGTGGACCATCGTCACCTCCGGTAGCGACCGCCACACTGCGTCAGGCGAGCCTCCGCCCGCGTCCACCCTATGGGCGGTGCACGGATCGCGCCAGAAGGGAATCACCTTGCCGCACAAGCCTGAATGAACCATGAAGGCGGAGTGAAGCGTTCGTGCGGAGGTCCCGCGCATTCGGTCATGCATCGAGACGGTCGCGCGCTTCACGGGCGCGTCACGAGATGGTATCGGGGCAGACCTCCACCGCGATGGAACCTCCGGACCCGGCCCGGCCTATCTTTGCGCGTCGGCCGTCCGGCTCGGCACACCCGATCGTCCTTCCGCACCAGCCGTCCATGTCCCGATCCGCGATCCTCGCCTGCCGTCACGCCGCGGGCTGCGCTGCCATCGTCCTCGGTCCCGCGATCGCCGCGGCACAGGAGGCGTCCGCGTCGCGTCCGGCCGCCGACAGTGGTACCGCGCCTGCGGTGGCACCGGTGACATCGCCGGCCACCTCCGCAGCGGCGACCGCGACCTCGGCGTCCGCGATCGCCGACACGATCGAGGCGGGGCTCGTCGCGCGGCCACTCGCGGCCATCCAGGGCGAGCGTGATCGCTGGCTCGTCGAGCGGCGCGATGCCGAGACGCGGTGGGCCGCGGCGACCGCGCGTGCGCGGACGATGCGCGTCGAGATCGAGGCGCTCGAGCGCTCCGTCGACACGCTCGGCCGCAAGGCGAGCGCCGCGCGCAAGGAGAAGCGCGACGCCGATCGCGCGACGGCCGAGAGCGAGCGCCGTGCCGTCGCACGCACGCTCGACATCGTGCGTGAACGACGCGAGGTCGTCGTCGCCGAGGGCGAACAGGCGCGCCTCGAGCGCGACCACGCCGACGCTGCGGTCCGTGCGGCCGATGCCGAGCAGGCGATCGCGGAGCGGCGCGCCGTCGCCTCGCACGCGGATCCCGTGCAGCGGCTCGCCTTCGAGGAGTTGCAGTCGCGCTGGCTGCAGGCGCTCCGCACGCGTGAGGCGCGCAATGCGGACGTCGCCGACCGACGGCTCAGGGTCGTCGAGGCGCGGCAGGCATTGCTGGAGCGCGAGCGGAAGCGCTGACGCGCGTGCGAAGCGCGGCCGCACGCGCGACGAGCGTCGCCACGTCACGCGCGGTGTCGAGCGGCACGGCGGCGTCGTTGACGTTCTTGCTGCTCGCGACCAGCGCCTGCGTCGAGTCGAAGCCGAGTGCGAGACGCAGGCGTTCGGGCCTTCCGTCGCGCGGCCGCATGCGGTCGAGGGCGACGTAGCGGAGCCGCGCGCCATCGAACACGTAGCGCGCCTGCCCGGTCACGTCGCCCGGCCCGCGCACGTTCTCGTCGAGCGCGAGCAAGGTGTCGCCGGCGAGATGGCCGACGACGATGTACGCGGTGTCGTCGGCGACGAAGCCGATCTCGTGACGTCGGAGCGACGGCAGTCGCGCATCGAGCGCGTCGGCGTCGCGTACGAAACCCTGCAGCAGTGCGCGGTCACGCGCCGCCACCGCCATGCGCGCCTTGCGTCGGCCGCGCGCGGCTGCGGCCTCCTCGTCGCGTGTGCACGCGGTGAGCACGCTGGTCGCGGCGAGCAGCGCGACCAGTGCCTGACGACGCGCCGCGGCGACGCTCACGGCGCGTCGGGGGTCGACGGCACCACCACCGGTCCACCCGCCACCACGTACTCGCGCCAGCCACCACGCATCGACGCGACGTCCGTGTAGCCCATGCGACGGAGCGCGTCGGCCGCGAGCAGCGAGCGATAGCCACCGCCGCAGTAGAGCACGAGCGGGGTCGCGGGATCCGGCACGATGCGCTCGATGTCGCGCTCGAGCACTCCGCGTCCGACGTGCACGGCGCCGGGCACGTGGCCAAGTGCCCATTCGCCGTCCTCGCGCACGTCGATCACCGTCGCTCGGCCGAGCGCGAGCGACTCGCGCATGGTCGCCACGTCCACCTCGGCGACGTGCGGGCGCACGGCCTCGACCGCGCGCAGGAATCCGGGAGAGTGCTCCATGCGCCGCATGTTAGCGTGGCGTCCCAGCGCTGCCACGCACGGCGTCGCCCGCACGCGGTACACGACGGCGACGAGGTGCCGCCCCGGCGCGCCGCGTCGTCCGCCTGGCGATCAGTGTCGTCTAGCCGCCGCGGGGCCCTGCACGGGACGCCAGCCCTTCGGGACCGAGGCCTTGCCGCGGCCACGCACGACCGACGAGAGCCCCCACAGCACCGACAGCACCACCAGCAACGCGCCCGTGACACGGACGCCGTCGGCGATCGCGACGTACGACCGCATCATCCCCCACGAGGTGAGCAGCGTGTTCCAGTCGTGCTCTCCGCCACCCACCAGCGGGAGCGCCATCGCTTCGGCATCCCGCACGTACGTGGACACGTTCCACAGACTCTCGCCGGTCCACCAGAGCGCCACCGAGGCGCCGTGCTCGTCACCCTCGCGCACGAAGTAACCGCAGAACACGAGCGGCACGAGCAGCTGCAGCACGGTCCCGCCGAGCCAGTGCATCGTGTCGCCGAACGGGGCGAAGACCACGTGCCCCGCCTCGTGCACCGCGAGGTTCACGTGATCGACGAACGCGAACGGCTCCGGCGAGCGCACGATGACGATCCCGTACACGGCCAGCGCGATGGTGATGGCGAGACGGACGAGCTTCATCGTCGGACACTCCACGTGACGGAGGACTTCGGGGAAGGACGCCGTGCCCCATCGGGACGTCACGCAAGGACGAGGCCGCTACACGTGGCGCGCGAGGCCGTCATCTCGGCACGGCGGGGTCGCGCCGGGTGGAGAATTTCCCACGGCTCCGTCATTTGACGCCCCACCGAGCGCGGCCTATCTTCGCCGACGCTGTCCTCCGCGTCAGGTCGACGCGGGTCGGGTTCGGAGACGGGTCCGCCAGCGCGGGCCCGTTTGTCGTTTCCGGCGCTCATCGTGGGAGCGATGTCCACGAGGACCGTGGTCGTGTTCCGGGTGTCCCCCCTCCCGGCGATCACCAGAGAGGAGCTTCGTAGCAATGCGTACGACCGGCACCGTGAAGTGGTTCAACGACGCCAAGGGCTTCGGTTTCATCACCCCCTCGGGCGGCGGCAAGGACTGCTTCGTCCATCACTCGGCGATCCAGATGAAGGGCTTCAAGACGCTGGCCGAGGGTGAGCAGGTCGAGTTCGAGATGGTCGACGGAGCGAAGGGCCCGGCGGCCGAAAACGTGACCAAGCTCGGCCGCTGACCCAGGCCGGAGCCTCCACGGTCCTCGCGGGCCGGTCCGCCTCGGCGGGCCGGCCCGCGTCCCGTTCCCTCCCCCGCTAGCTTTCCGCGCGGCCGACCCGCATCCGGGCCCGGTCGCTCAAACCCGCATCATCCGACATGGCCAAGGAAGAAGCGCTCCAGCTCGAAGGCACGGTCAGCGAAGTCCTCCCGAGCGCGATGTTCCGCGTCTCGCTCGACAACGGGCACAGCGTCCTCGCCACCATCGGTGGCAACCTCCGCCGCTTCCGCATCCGCGTGCTCGCCGGCGACCGCGTGACGCTCGAAGTCTCGCCGTACGATCTCACGCGCGGCCGGATCGTCTACCGCCACAAGAACTGACGCCCCGCGGCCGTGACACGCGACGTCGCGGTCGGGCGTCGATGGGCCATCGGGTCACGCTGCTGCCGGCCGCGCCGCGACGAGCCGACGTGACCAGTCGCGCCAGCCGAGCACCGCGAGCGTGAACAGCACCGCATAGAGGGCGGCGGACAACCACAGCCCCTGCCGCGGCAGCATCCACAGCGCGTAGACGGCGTTCACGAGCAGCCAGCACGCCCAGTGCTCGATGACCTTGCGCGTCATCAGCGCCTGGCCGACGACGCTCACCGCCGTGACCCCTGCGTCGGCCCACGACTGCGCGGCGCCGAGTCGCGTCATCGTCGTGCCGAGCGCGATCGTCAGCACGATCGCGACGACGCTCCACAGCGCACGCGCCTGCACGCCGAGGCGTGTCACCGGCAGGTCGTCGTCACCGGTGGGCCCGGCGCGCAGCCACGTCCACCAGCCGAGCGCCTGCATCGGCAGGTAGTACGCGAGCTGCAGCGTCATGCTCGACCAGAGCGACGCCTGCCAGAACACGATAGCGTACGCCACCACCGACACGACGCCCCACGCCCAGCTCCACAGGCTCGTGCGGATCGTCAGCCAGACGTTGAGCAGCGTCGCCGTCGCCGCGATGCCCTCGATCGGGTCGAGCGTCACGCGTGCGCGCGACAGTGCAGCAGCAACGACAGCGGTCGCCCCGTCCCGGGATGCACCGGCTCCTCGAGCGACGCGAGCACAAGCCCCGCGTGGCCGAGGGCACGCATCCAGTCGGCGAGGGTGCGGTAGTACCACGGCATCGGCTCGGCGAACGCATCGCCGAAGGCCTGCCAGCGCTCCTCGCGCCAGGCGCTTTCGTAGCGCGCCTCGCCGAGTGCGGCCCACGGATGCACCGTCTGCACGAGTAGCGTGCCGTCGTCCGCGAGCCGCGCGCGCAGCGCCGCGAGCAATGGCACCACGTCGGCGTCGAGCAGCGCGAAGTTGCAGACGATCACGCGCCACGGCCCGGCGCAGCGCGCGGCGTCGGCGACCAGGTCGCCGTACGTGCACGTCTCGGCCGTCACGCCGGGCGTCCTCGCCACTGCGTCGACGAGCGCCGCGGACGTGTCGATGCCGTGCAGCGCGACATGGCCGCGCGCGGCGAGCGTGGCGAGGAGCCACCCTTCGCCACAGCCGACATCGAGCAGCGGCCCCGGAAGCACCGCCTCGCATGCCGCGACGATCGCCGCATCAGTCGCCACGCGCCGGCTCTCGATGCGGCCGGCGCGCACGGCGTCGGTCCACGCGGATGCGTTGGCGTCCCAGGTGTTCCGGATCCGCGCGTCGTGTGCCGTCGTCATGCGTTCTCCTCCCGTCCGATCGTGATGGTGCGCGTCGCGATGAAGATCTCGCGCAGGAAGTACACGAGTCCCGCGATCAGCAGCGCCATCGCGCAGATGAAGAGGAGCGCGACGGGCGTGCCGGTGCGCACGTGCACCACCGCGCTGGTGAAGATCGTCGCGATCACGGTGCAGATGAGGAGCGCGCAGGCGGTCGCGCTGGCGATCGCGCGGTTCATGAGGCGGGCGCGCGTCGCGAGCGTGTCGAGGCGGCGACGGAGCGCCGCGCGGTGCACGAGATCACCCGACATGTCGTGCTGATCCTCCATCGCACGTGCGCGGTCGATGATGCGCGCGAGGCGATTGGTCATCACCGCCAGGAAGCCGCCGGTGGCGGTCAGCACGAAGGCCGGAGCGACCGCCTGCTGGATCGTCGCCGCGATCGGCGACACCTCGGGACCGGACGCCTGGAGCATGCCGGGATGCTAGCGCGTCCGCACGGACGCCGCGAGCGTCGGCACCTCCCCTGCGCCGTGCGGGCGTCGCCGTTCAGTCGGGGGCGGGCCAGCAGCGTTCCGCGAGCGCGCGCGCCGCCTCGACACCGCTCCGCCACGCACCGTGGAGCGTCCCGGCCGCGGTGCGCGAGCACGCTTCGCCCGCGAACCAGAGCACGTCGTCCACGGGATCGGCCAGCACCTGGCGTGCTTCCGCATGGCCGACACGCGCCCAGCTGTAGCTCCCGCGCGCCCACGGGTCGGTCGCCCAGCGGCTGTGCACCACGTCGCCGAGCGCATCGCGGATCGCGCTGCCGAAGGTCGCGCCGACGCTCTCGCGCATCATCGCCGCCGCTGCGCGCGCATCGCCACGCGCGAGTGCGCGCGCCGCATCACCGGCGACGTAATGGCAGACATGATCGTGCCCGTCCGGGCGGAGCAGCACGCTCGCGGCATCGCGTTCGGCCGCGGTCACGGCCGTGCGCACCTCGGGCGGCAGCGTGCCGGGCGGGACCAGCGCGTACGCCTTCTCCACGTGACCCAGCGGCAACGCGGCGATCGCGTCGCGCGTCGTCACGGGGAGCGGTGGATCGAAGCGGATCACCTCGTCGTGCAGGAGCGAGGTCGGCACCGTGCACACGACCGCGCGCGCCGACACCTCGCCGAAGTCGCCACGCACGCGCACGCCGTCGCGCGAGCGGAGCACCTCACGGACGACGCATCCGGTGCGCGCGGCGAGGCCGTGCGCACTCGCCGTGACGAGCGTGCCGATGCCGCCGGGGACGATCCAGTCGCCATCGCCCTCCTCGAATGCGGCGAAGTCGGCGGCCGAGAACTCCTCGGGTGGCGCGCCCATCCAGCGCAGGAAGATGCCGGCGTACAGCTCGCGCCACGGATGCTCGGCCGGCACGAGCGACGCCACCGCCACGTCCTCGCCCGCGGCGGCGCGTGCGCGCCCCTCGGCCATCACACGTTCGAAGTCGCTCCAGATCGTCGCCTGACGCGCGCGATCGAGCGGCTCCGTGCCGAGCTGCTGCAGCCACTCGATGCGCTGCGGTGTCACGCGCATGCCGCGCGTTGCCGCCACGACGGCCCATTCGTTGTTCGGACCGTCGTGCAGCCACGACGCGCCGAGGTCCACGGGCTCGCCGAGCGTGTGCACGCTCCACGCGCGCCCGCCGATGCGGCCACGCGCCTCGAGCAGCAGCACGTCGCGCCCGGCGTCGACGAGCGTCCGCGCCGCGCCGAGACCGGCGGCACCGGCACCGATGACGATCACCTCGTGTGTCGTGTGCATGCGCATGCGTCGCTTCGGGGACCGTTCGGTGGTACGCAGCACACCACACCGACGCGCCACGGTCGCATCACGGGACCGTGTCGTTCGCGGTGGGCGGCGGCTGCAGGTGCAGCGTGCGCGTCGGGAAGGCGAACGACGCGCCCTCGCGCTCGACGACCGCGTGCAGCGCCGTCAGCACCTCTTCCTGCCACGCCCGGAAGACGCCGATGTCGGGCGTGTCGAACCACGCCTGCACGAGCACGTTGAGCTGCGATTCACCGAAGCCCGTGAAACGCACCGTGTAGCCAGGATCGGCCCACCGGTGCGGATGGTCGCGCACGACGGCCTCGAAGCCGGCGAGGATGCGACGCAGCTGCGGCATGGTCGTGTCGTAGGTGAGCGCGAGCGTCACGTCGAACACGAAGCGGTCACGCATCCCGAAGTTCTCGATGCGCATGTCGGCCAGCTTGCCGTTGGGGATGCGCACCACCGATCGGCCGAGCGTGCGGATCGCCGTCGATCGCAGGCCGATCTGCTCCACGGACCCGCTCGTCCCGTCGACGCTCACCCAGTCGCCGACGCGGAAGGCACGATCGGCCGCGAGCGAGAACGAGCCGAACAGGTTCTCGATCGTCTTCTGCGCCGCGAGGGCGATGGCGATGCCGCCCAGGCCGAGCCCCGCGAGCACGGTGCCGACCGCGTAGCCGAGCTGTGCGAGCGCGACGAGGAGGCCGATGACGAGCAGCACCGCGCGCAGCACGCGGCCGGTGAGCGGAATGAGCGAACGTCCCTGCGGCGTGTTGCCCCACTGTCCCGATTCGAGGGTCTGCTCGAGCAGTCGCGTCGCGCGGAGCAGCGCCCAGAAGAGCGCCACGAGGCCCGCTGCACGGGCCAGCGCGAGCAGCGTCCCTTCGACGTCGAGCGGGAGCCCCAGCATGCGCACCAGCGGCGCCGCGGCCGCGGCGGCGATACCCGTGCGCACCGGCCCCGCGAGCCGATCGACGAAGCGGTCGTCCCACGACGCGTCGGTGCGTGCGACGATCCGTCGGACCACGACGCCGAGTGGTCGCGCGAGCACGAGCCCGAGCAGCGTCGCCACGAACGGCAGCGCGACGATCGCGAGCCACTGCCACCACTGCACACCGAGCGGCCCTTCGCGGCGCAATGGCTCCGGCAGTCGCTTGCGCACCCACGGGTTCGGGAGTCGCGCGTACCACGTGTCCACGTCACGCACCACCGACGCGGGGAAGTGCCACGCAGTCGCATCGCGCCGTGCGCGGGACCGCACGAGGCGGATCGTGTTGCGCGTGCCGCCCGGACCGGGGACCGTGCCCACGAACTCGGCGCGCGGATCGGCCAGGTCCGTCGTGTCACCCGACGCCTCGGGCGAGACGGTGTCGAGGTCGATGAGCACATGGCGCGCGAGCACCGCGTCGAGCCGCTCGGCCAGCTCGGCCGCGCGTGCCGGGGTCGCGTCGCCGGTGTCGAGCCACTTCGCCGCCAGCGTGTGGTTCCCGGCGCGCGAGGCCGCCAGGAAGCCCGCGAGCGCGGCGCGGGGTGATGCGGGATCGAGGCGGTCGCCGTTCGCGGTCGGCGTGGTGTCGAGCGCAGAACGACGGGGCTCGGGAACGGGGAGCTGCCCGCACGCCCGTCGCCACGCGGGCGAGGCGAGCGTGACCGCGAGGGCGAGCGCGAATGGTAGGGCGTGACGCATCACGACAGACTAACGCGCCCGGACGCGGACATCGGGTGGAACGCACTTCGATCGGTCATGCAGCACGCACTACCCGCGCCGCTGTCACGCGTACCGTGGAGCCCCGGGGTTCTTGCGCGTCACCGGTGAACCTGCCCGGCTGACGCGTGCGCACCACGACGGCACAGCCGAAGCGACGTGATCCGCACCAATACGGCATCGGACGCGACCACAAGGCGGAAACGGAGTCGCTCGCCACTCCTTGAATGAGCGAGGGCAGCAATCGAGCCAGGTGACCAAAAGTGACGACCGCGATCGAAACGACGCCGGTATCGCCGTTGTGACGGACAACGATGGGTGCCGCGCAGCCATCGCAGCCTCGATGCCGAGGAGCGGCCAGCTCATCCGCAGCATCCGACGATCCCCGTGTAGGCGTGTGGCGAGACTCCCTCGGGTTCGAAAACCGGGCACCGTGGGTAGTACGATCTAGGGCACCGCAACCTGCTCGACCGCGATGCGCGAAGCGACGATCACCGCCGTGTGATCGCCAAGCGTGCCACGGCGACATCCCGGGCAACGTGGGCAAGCCGCTCATCGAGCTGCATCTAGCGCGGTGGAGCGGAACGAACCGCGTGAGCGCGAAGATTTGCCGCAGCGCGGCCATCCTCCAGTCATATGGTTCGGGTCGTGAGATTCAGCAGCACGGAAGCGTCACCGGCGACTCTCGCGAGGGGCGGTGATGCTTGCTGGACGCCCCCGCCCGGTGATGGTGGACGCGCGGTATGGCATCAACTTGGAAGCATGCAGATTTCAGTGCAATTCATGCAACGAATAGGCCTTGACTGCGTGCTTGCCAAGTCGAATACTCGCCTCGACCGGCCACGGCTCGTCGCCAATGCGAGTCAGCGACCGAGCAGACGGATCACAAAGACGAGCGAGTATCGAGATGCCATGCGCGGTGAAGTCTGTACACAGTGGAAGCGAGCGTAGCCTTGGCTCCTCGAAGCTGATCGGAAGGCTCTGCGTATCGATACTGTGCCTTGGTTCGTGCGCCGAAGGCGACCTTGTTCTCCCTCGGCAATCGGTCGCTGAAGCGTCGTGGTTCACGCCTCAAGTTGCGACGTTGCTCGACAGAGAAGGTCGCCTGCCGGCTGGCTCCCCGCTTCCGACCGACAGTGTGAGCATATCGGTCGCGGATGCATCGCTGTACGCGCAGGCTTACCTGACGCAGTTCGCGACCGATCTCGAAGCCTACTTGTCTCGTGATGCCGGCTTTCGTGTGCGCGTTGCCGAGTTGACACAATGCAATCGAACAGAGTTCATCTCGTCGGCATACTCCTTTTTCCCTGCTGGTGTGTCGGAGCGTTTTCGCGCGACCTGGGGACCGCATTGGCTGTTTCGTTACTGCGGACCCACAGGGGCGGTAGAAGTAGAAGCAGTGGTTGCCGCGTCGGGTTATCGCCCCGTGCTCAAGGATCGACGGTATCCGGCGTACGAATGGGCCGGCAATGTGCAAACTCGAGGAATTCCGCGGACGTCCATCCGCTATCCGGAACAGGAGGATGCGGCCCGCCTCATTGCCGAACATGGTGCCGCGCGGGTCGGATCTCTCCCACGGCGAATTCGCCTCGGAGCGGGCTTTTCACCGTTCACGCACTCGTTTTCGCTCACTGAGCAAAGTGTGAACGGAACGCGCCGCACTGTCAGCGTAGTAGGACCGAGCACGGCGACATTGAGCGTCGCCAGAGAGGACCGTCACGTCGCGCAGCATGACACCCTCTACGAAACAAGCAGCAACGGCACACGAACGAGATACGTACTCGAAAGGTCCGTCTACACTGTGAGCACGGCACGTGTCGCGACGCTGCTGGGAGCCCCGTGATATGTCGATCCCGTCTCGGTCCAATCAGGCGTTGCGCTTGGTCACATATCTGTACATCGCCGTGGGGGGCGCGAGCGCTTGCTCTGACCTCGATATTGCAGAGAGCCCTCCGCCGGCACCGGACAATCGGGATCGACGCCGGTGCGTGACCGGACGCAATGATGCATGGAAGGTTGGCCAGATTGGCATCGACCTGCCCACATTCGATCCGGCGACGGATTCAGTTCGCCTCTCGTGCCCGTACACTGTCGAGGCATCGGGCAACGATGTGGCAATGTTATTCAGGATCGAGCGCGAGCCTCGGGCTATTTTTTTCGGGTGCGCCGATCAGCTCTTGCGGTGGCACGTGCCTGCGGGTCTTGCAATCCGTGAGGAGAGAAATCTTCCCATCGTGAACTTCACCTGCCGTTCAACGTTGCTCCCCACCGGACAGGTTCGTACCTCAGCTGTCGTCGAAAACCCGTTCGTCTTCGCAGGAGGGCTGTCGGACGGTGGACGACGAGTCCTTGATTCCGTTTTTGCGCGCTACACAACGTCATCGCTCGCCGATGCCGTTGCCGGCGCTTCTGTGCCGGGAAACGTGGGCGCCAATGTCAACGGAATCATTCGGTACATCAACCCGACCGTGCCTCGCATCGATCGTCCGACAATCTTTAGTCCGCTTGCAGAGCACGACACGAACTCGTATCAACATCAGTGGCATGTGAATGGAAGCATTGTCGCGGGCGCCCGGGGACGGCGCTTCACGTACATCTTCGCCGATGACTCGCCCGTGACGATTGCCGACGTCCTCACTCGGGCTGACGGCACGTCCTTCATGCTTACCAGCATCTATCAAGCGCACTTCACAACGACAGTGCTCGGCTCGAGCGCCCTGACGGTATCGGAGTACGGAGCTTGGTACATTGCCGATCCAGGCGGGCGCGCACCGCTGACATACACGTGGACGCTCGATGGTGTGCCAGTTGGGTCCGATACAGGATTCGGAACAACGTTCTGGTCAGCGGGGACCCACATCATCGGCGTGACAGTTACAGACGCGCTTGCACGGACTGCGACGAGCGCATTGGCGGTCACTGTGTCGGAGTGTGGCAATACCGGCTGCGGCCCTTCCCTCCGAAACAGGAGCCGTTCACGCGAGGTCTCGATCCGGCCAGAACCGAAATAGTGCGGCGAGCCACGTGACCCTCCAACCCGGCGAGCAGCGGGTACTACGCACTCGCCAGAGGCGTGACCGTCGGTCATGAGCGACCGCGGTCGCCGCCCGTGCGCAACAAGGGTACCATTTCTTGTGACGGCTGCAGTCCCCTGACGGCCTCTGCCATGTGTCGCGGCACGCGTTTTTTGGCTCTTCGGGATTTCGTGTGGGTGAATCTGTGAGTTTAAGGGCGATGCGGCCGGTCGGGTCGTAGAGGGAAAAGCGTCGGTTGCGAGGGGTCTGGAGCGTCGTGAAGTTCACGCATGCCGCTCTCCGACGTGCCTGGCGTCGAGCTTCGTGACGCCTATCGCTTCCCTGGTTTCGTGCCGCAGCGTCGGGTCCGGACGCTCGAGGATGCACCGGACACCGTGGTCGTGACCCTGGCTCGGCGCCAAAAAAAACGGCGTGCGGGACGTGTGGCACGTGGTGTCGGACGTGGTATGATCGCCGCACGCGGCAGGTCCGCGATCTGCCGTGCGGCGCGCTCCGGGTGCTGCTGGCGGTCGACGTGCGGCGGGTGCAGTGCCCCACCTGTGCCGGCGTGAAGCAGGAGCGGCTGGACTGGGTCGCGCCGAATCCGAGATACACCCGGCGCTTTGCGCGGTACGTGGGGAAGCAATGTCGTGGCGCGTCCATCCGCGAGGTGGCGGACGATCTGCACCTTGATTGGCACGCCGTCAAAGCCATGGACCAGTGGTACATGGAAGCCCAACTGGCGCGGGCCGGACCGCCAGCGCCGCGCGTCATCGGCATCGACGAGATCTCGATCCGGAAGGGCCACGTCTATCGCGTCATCGTGAGTGATCTCGAGGCGGGGCGACCGATCTGGTTCGGCGGCGTGGATCGCTCGGAAGCGAGTCTCGCGATGTTCTATGCGGACCTGGGCGTCGCCCGCACGGGGCAGATTCGCCTGGCGGTCATGGACATGTGGAAGGCCTTCCGCAATGCGACCGAAGCGCACGCACCGCAGGCCGCGATCCTCTACGACAAGTTCCACGTCGTGCGCCAGCTGAACACGGCGATGGACACCGTCCGGAAAGCGGAGTACAAACGGCTGACGGATCGGGCCGATCGGACGTTCATCAAGGGCCAGAAGTACGTCCTGCTGTCGCATCGCGCGAACCTGACGGCGGACAAACGGCGCGCGCTGCAGACCTTGCTCGCCGCCAACAAGCGCCTCCATACCGCCTACGTCCTCAAGGAGCAGTTCACGCAACTCTGGGACTACCGCCGCGACGTGTGGGCGCGGAAGTTCTTCGATCGCTGGCGCCGGTCCCTCCGCTGGCAGCGCCTCGGCCCCTTCGAGCGCTTTGCCGAGCTCGTCGAGCGCCACTGGGACGGCATTGCCGCCTACTGTCAGCCTGAGAACAAGGTCGCCCTCGGCTTTGTCGAAGGGCTGAACAACAAGGTGCGCGTGATCCAACGCCGCTGCTACGGCATTCGCGATGAGGCGTACCTGCGACTCAAGGTGCTCACGAGCACCCTCCCACCCCTGCCGCGGGACGGAGAACCGTAGAATTCACCCACACGATTCCACGAAGAGCCCGTTTTTTTTCGCATGCGCCGCTGCTGTGATTCGGGAACGGCCAACGACTGACGGCGTGCACGGAGTCGCCAGTCCACAGCGATCCGCCTCGCTGTTCCGCAGCCGCGCATTTCCCGCCATCCACGACGAGCGCTTTGCCAGGCACGACGTGACCGACCGAGCAAGCGTCCGCTCGAACAGCAACGCGCGCCGCCCCGTGGGGACGACGCGCGTCGCGCGATGATCGGCGGCAGGACCGCTCAGGTCAGCTCGCAGGCCCCGCCCGCACAGGCCACGACGTCCTTGAGCGCGGTGTAGTCGGCGGCCTCGTTCATCAGGCTGTAGTCCACCGGCGCGTAGGAGAGGCCGTTCCACTTGGCGACGTCCGCCGGCGTGGTGACTTCCTCGTTCGGCGCCTGCGGGTAGTCCTTGTCGCCCGACGCGGGGAGGATGCTGATCCCCGTGAAGTACGACCGGTTTTCCCAGATGAAGTCGGCGACCTGCTCCCACTCGTGCTCGCGGACGGTGACGGTGTTGCTGACGTTGTGCCGCAGCCCCGGGTTGAACTTCTCGTGCGCCGTCCCGGGCACGACCCAGTTCTCCTGCACGGTCTTGACCATGTTCAGGAACTGGAGCGCGTTCACGTCCTTCTTGAGGATCGCGCCGTCCGGGGCCTCGATCGGGAAGGTGATCACGTCCGTGGTGTCGGCCTTCATGCCGTACACCTCGGTCATGTGCGGGTTGATGCTCTTGAAGTAGTTGTAGACCGGCTCCGTGCGCGCCGCCTGCACGCGACGGAAGTAGCGCCGCGCGTGATGCGGGTGGATGCCGCTGGCCGTGCCGAGGAGGAGCGACGCCGTCCCTTCGGGCTTGACGCAGGTGACGCGCGCCGCGGGGCTGATGCCGATCGTCTCGGCCACCGCACGGTTCGTCATCACGCACGTCTCGGCGCCCTTGCGGAGCGTCGCCGGGTCGAGCAGCACGTCGGGGCGCTCCAGGATGCCGCAGATGCTCACGCCGAGCAGCGCCTCGCGCTCGTTGATGACACGCGTCACCGGGCCGAGGTAGCTCATCTCGGTGTAGGCGGCCTGCATCGTCCCGATCGTCGTCGCGACGCGGCACAGGCGGAGGAACTCGTCCGCCGTCGTGCAGGCGCGTCCGTTGATCGTCGAGAGGTTGCAGTGCTGCCAGCCGCTGATCGTGTCGCCGACCTGCAGCGGTTCGCCGTAGCCGTAGGCGCGGAGCTTGGTCAGCGTCGCCTCGTCCACCGTCATCGCCGGCATCAGGCCGATCTCGACGCACGGGTTCGCCCCGTACTCGGCGTCCTCGGTGAAGTAGAAGCCGGGTTCGCCGAACTGGCGGATGGCGTTGAACAGCGCCTGGAACTCGTCGCGCGTCGCCTGCGAGCGCACCAGCATCGCCGAGTTGTTGCTGTGCTGGCGCTGCGGATTGTGCTTCCACCACTCGCCGGTCTTGGCGTTGACCATCTCCTCGTCGTCGGGCGAGAAGAGCGCGATCGTGGCCGAGCGGCGAATACCGCCCGAGATCACGGCGCTGGCGGCGTACATCAGGATGTCGTACGCCTCGATCGGACGCATCTTGCGCCCCGGCACGGCATCGAGCACGGCGCGGATCTTCTCGAGCGCCTTCTTCAGCGGCTGGTGGCCCGGCGCGCGACCGCCGGACGTACGCAGCACCGCGCCCTTCGCGCGGATCTCCGAGTAGTCGAACTCGACGAATGTTCCCTCGTAGTACGAGGTGATCAGCGCCTGCATCGCATCGGCCCACCCCTCGATCGTGTCGGGGATGGTGAAGTGCACGACGGGGAGCTCCTCGACCGACGCGCGCAGCGGGAACACCGGCAGCTTGCTCACGTGCTGCTTCTGCACGCTGAAGCCGACGCCCGTGCCCGAGAGCAGCAGCCACAGCGCCTGCGCGAACTTGCGCGGCGCGTCGATGTGCCCGTAGGTGCAGTTGTACATGCGGGCGTTGTTCACCTGGATCGCCGTGCCGCCGAACTGCATCGAGCGCATGCTCGGCAGCGCCTCGCGATCACGCACCGCCGCTTCGGCCTCGTCGATCAGCTGGCCGAGCGTGCGGTCGAGCCCCACCACCTCGCGCTCGAGCGCGACCTGGAAGCGGGCGCGGTGCATGTCGAAGACGCGCGTCGCCGCCTCGTGCCAGAGCTCGCGCCGGCCGAGGTCCTCGCGCCAACGCGCGTACTTGCTCATCGCGATGTAGTCGCTGATCCCGCTCACCATGTGGCGGGCGATGCGCGCCTCGGCCTTCTTGGCGCGATAGAGCACGTAGCCCTTCGCGACGTCGAAGTGGCCGGCGCCGGCGATCATCAGCTCGACGATGTCCTGGATCTGCTCGACGGTCGGCGTGTCGCCGCGCGCCACGCGCAGCTCGACGGTGTTCACGACCATGCCCGCGATCCGCAGCACCTCGGCGTGATCGCTGATCGACAGGCCGTAGCGGGCCCCGGCGTCGTGCGCGTGCGCATTCGGCGCGCCCTTGTGCCGGTTGGCATGGAAGGCGAGCGCGATCGCGCGCACGATGCGCTCGGGATCCCAGTCGGCCGTGCGGCCGTCGCGCTTGCGGACGACCTGCGGCGTGAGTGTCTCCATCGCAGCGGATTCCGGGAAAAGCACCGTGCTCATGCCTGCGGCCCTGGCAGTGGGTGGGGGTCTGACGATGCCGGCCCGCCTCCGGCAGGGAGACAGGGGGGGCATCGCCGAAGCGACGCCGAGCGGGTCCGGAACGGACGGTCACGTTAGTGGTGGTCGTGTATCCGCGCCAGCGATGGCCAAGTCGTTGCGACGGCTCGCCGTTCCCACTCGGCACATCACATTCGTGCTAGTCACGTACCGGGCGGCGCCCGATCCCGGCGCGCCATCGGCAGCCCGGGGGACGAGCACGAGCCATTGCGGAACTCCTTGCGAAACAATCACTTGCGCTGAACGACCGCGCGACGGAGCACGATCACGGCGGCTTGTCCACACCCTCCACAGCGCTCCACGTCCGTGGACATTGCTCCGCGCCACGAGGGGCGCCACGCAGGGTGTGGTGGTCCCCCGTGCAACGCCCGTGCTAGGGGGTTGTGAAGCCGGGCAAGTCCGGTCCGTCGCGGTAGTACCGGATGGAGCCATCCGCATGCCGTTGCGCGAGTTCCCTGTAGGTCCGCGCCCCGCGGACGATGCGGGCCCGTTCGGCGTCGTTCGTGGCCCGCACCACGCGCCCCGGGACACCGAGGACCACGCTCCCGGGCGGCACGACCATTCCCTCGGGACAGAGTGCGCCGGCGCCGATCACGCTCCCCGACCCCACCTGCACCCCGTTCAGCAGGATCGCGCCGATGCCGACCAGCACATCGTCCTCGATCGTCGCCCCGTGCACGACCGCGCGATGGCCGACCGTCACGCGTGCACCGATCGTCGTCGGCACGCCGGGATCCGCGTGCACCATCACGTGATCCTGCAGGTTCGTGTCGGCGCCGATCGTGATCCGCTCCGTGTCGCCACGCACGATCGCGCCACCCCAGACCGACGCGCCAGCGGCCAGCGTGACCGTCCCGCACACGAGCGCGGCCGGATGCACGAAGGCGCCCGGCGCGACGACGGGCGGACCGCGGTGCGCGGCGGGCGTGATCGCGTGCGTGGCGTTCGGATCGGTCATGGCGATGCTCCGGGTGTGCGTGGGCGACGCGTGCGATGCCTCGTCGGCGATCGACGAGTGACGCCGAGCGACGGCGTCGTGTGATCGGTTGCGCAGGGTCAGGGCGTGGCGCTGCGAGCGCGCGACGCGAACCAGCGCTCGAGCCCTTCGACGATCGCGAGCGCATACGCGCGGCGGAACGCCGGCGTCCGCAGTGCGGCCTCCTGCTCGGGGACGATCACGTACGCGCCCTCGACCAGCACGCTCGGCATCCACGTCGGTCGGACGACGGCGAGGTTGTCGTACCACGTGCCGTTGTCCGGGAGCCCCAGCCGCGCGAGGAGCCGCCCCTGGATCGCGCGCGCGAGCGACGCCGACGGCGCATTGAAGAAGTAGGTGCCGCTGCCGCGTGCCGCGAACGGATTGGCGCCGTCCGGCAGCGCATTCAGGTGGATCGACACGAAGGCGTGCGCACCGGCGCGTCGCGCGATCACCGGGCGCTCGGCGAGGCCCACCGGGTCGGCCGTGGTGCGCGTCATGATCGGGTCGGCGCCACGGTCGCGCAGCAGGTCGCGGACGATCTCGCCGACGGCGAGTGTCACCTCGCCTTCGTAGAGTCCCGTGGGCCCCGTGCTTCCCTGTGGCGGATGGCCCGGATCGACGGCGATGCGCAGGCCGCGCAGCGGCGACGCGGGATCGACGCGCGGGGCACGCCGCACGCGCAGCACGAGCGCATCGCCGCGCCAGAGCACGAGCCACCCGAAGGCGGGCTCCGACAGCGTCACCGTGAACACGGCGCGATCGCTCGCGTCGTTCGTCCACGCGACATCGCGCACGAGCGGGTCGTCGCGCTGGAACCAGATGATGTCGCTGTCGGCGGTCGCGCCGTGGACGGTGAGGCGCAGCCGGTCGCCCTCGGCCTCGACGCGCCACGGGGCACGCGCCGCCATCGGCAGCACGACGTCCACCCACTCGTCGGCGGTGACGACACGCGCGTTGCCGATGATGCGACGCGGCTCGGCGGTGCCGTCGGGGAGTCGCGTCGCCTGCGCGGCATCGACCCAGACGTCGAGCTGCCGGTCGAGTCGGACGCGGAGCGCGTCGCCCTGCCGCCCGGTGGCACGCAGCACCGTGCCCGGATGCAGGAACCACTTGTAGGTCCCGCCGGGCACCGGCCGCGCGATGACCACGGCGTCGGTGTCGGCCCGCGCGACGCCGATGCGCCAGATGCCGAGCGAATCGCCATCGGCGACAGCGGGCACGGCGAGGCGGAGCGTGTCGTTTCCGCGGACCACGCGCACCGTCGCGCCGCGTCGGAGGGCGCGGGCCGGCAGTTCGCGGCCGACGGTCTCGTCGTCGCCGAGCAGCGGGAGGACGGTGCCGTCGGACGCGGCGGCGACCGCGTTCGCGCCGGCCGCGACCTGGCCGGTCATCGGCGTCATCGACGGCAGGACGACGGCCGCACGGCTCCCTGCGGCGACGCGGACGGCGACGCGCACCGGCTCGTCGTCGCGCAACGCGAGGCCGGAGCGCGGGAGGAGTGTGGCGCTGTCGGCGAGCAGGCCGACGGCGATCGGCGCGCGGAGCGCCGGGAGGCGGATCGGAAGCACGATACGCTGCGTCTCCCCACCCGGCAGCTGCGCGACCACCTCGAACCGCGACGCCGCGCGCGAGGGCAGGGCCACCCACGCGAGCCATGCCCCGTTGGGCAGCGTGCGGACGGGGACACCATCGATCGTCACGCGCGCATCGCCATGCCCCGTGCTGCCGAGAAGGAAGGTCGAGTCGCGCGCCGACACCGGCGCGTTCGGCTGCGGATACTGCACGCGAAGCCGGAGCGGTCCCTCGGCACGGGGAATCGGCGGCAAGGCCGGGGGTGCGTCGGGGACGGGCGTCGTCGCCGGGCGTGTCGGCGTTCCGCAGGCGGCGACGAGTCCGAGCGACGGGATCGCGAGGAGCGGGAGGCGCAGGCGAGCGAAACCGCGGGACGAGTGGCGACGTAGCATAGGCCGAAGGTTAGTCGCGCTCCGGGGTGCCGCCGGCACCGATTTGACCGTATCGCGCGTTGCGCCCTAGCTTCCCCACACCGTGCCCGGCGGGACGATCCGCCGCGTCCCACCAAGCGCCGCGACACGACACGACGTGACCGTCATGCCATCCCCGACCCCGCCGGACACGCCGACCCCGCGCACCGGGGTGCACGTGCGCGTGGCGGGTCTCACCGACGTGGGGCTGACGCGGGACCACAACGAGGATGCGTTCGCCTGGGCCGACCTCACCACCGGCGCGCAGCATCGCACACCCGGCGCGCACGGGCTCGAGGTCGGCACACGCGGCATGGTCTTCGTGGTCGCCGACGGCATGGGCGGCGCGGCGGCCGGTGAGCTCGCGAGCGACATGGCGGTCAAGGCGGTGCTGGACACGTTCGCCCAGCAGTGGACGCCCGCCTTCGGGATGCTCGCGCAGGAGTTCGCCGAGACGCTGCGCGACGCCGCCGATACGGCGAACCACCGCATCTACGCCTACGCGGGGGCGCATCCCGAACACCAGGGGATGGGCACCACGGCGACGATCGCCGGCCTGCTCGGCGACACGCTCTTCGCGGCGCAGGTGGGCGACAGCCGGGCCTACGTGATCCGCGACGGCGAAGCGCGCATGATCACGAAGGACCAGTCGCTCATGCAGAAGCTGATCGAGGCCGGCGAGCTGACCGAGGAGGAGGCGGAGGTCAACGATCGCCGCAACATCATCCTGCAGGCGCTCGGCCCCGACGCGACGGTGCGCGCCGACATCACCGCACAGAAGCTCCGCCGCGGCGACACGCTCGTGCTCTGCAGCGACGGCCTGAGCGTCCACCTGCGCGCCGCCGACATCGCCGCCGTGGTGACCGCGCACGACGACCCCGCTGCCGCGTGCGCCGCGCTGATCGCCGCCGCGAACGCCGGTGGTGGCCACGACAACATCACCGCCGTGGTGGTGCGGTTCGAAGGCGACGGGCTCCCGCTCGAGCAGCCCGAGGACGTCGGCTACCACGCCTACACGCTCCCCGACGCGCAGGCCACGCAGCTCGATCGCTTCAAGGGCCGCATGCGGAGCGGCGCCGTCCCCGCGGTCAAGCGCCCGCCGATCACCCCCCTGACCGGCGTCCCCGCGACCCCGCGCCCCACCCCCGTCGCCACCGCCGCGACCCCGGTCCCCCGCGACGCGACCAACGCCTACGTCTGGGTGGCCCTCTTCGCCATCGTCGTGGGCGTCGCGTGGGCGCTCTACCGGTTCGTGCTCTGATCTTCCGTCCGCTCTCCGGCGCGGGCGCGACGAACTGAATACGGGCGCGACGAACAGCTGAAGACCTGAACGCGATTACCGCGACGGCGCGACGAACGCGACGAACGCGACGAGCGCGACGACGCGACGGGGGCGCGGCGCTGCGCGCCGGCGCGGGTAGGGCGAACAGACTTTTTGGGTACTGCAACGGCAACTGCTGGGGGCGCTGCGCGCCCGAGTTTCGGGAGGTGGGGGAGTTTCGGGAGGACTACTGGAACGGACGGGTGCTGCCTGATGGATGAGGCTCGACGCCGTCACCAGTTCCAACTCCCCGCACCGCAGTACTCCCGAACTCCCCAACTCCCGAAACTCGGGCGCGCAGCGCCCTCAGTAGTTGCCGTTGCAGTTGCTGTCGCTGTTGCTGTTTCCAATAAGTCTGTTCACCGTGCCCGCGCCGGCGCGCAGCGCCGCGCCCGCCGTCGCGCCGTCGCGTTCGTCGCGTTCAGGTCTTCAGCTGTTCGTCGCGCCCGTCTTCAGTTCGTCGCGTTCGTCGTCTGTTCGTCGCGCCCGTCGCGTCCGTCGCGTCCGTCGTGGCGGGGGATGGGTGAGGGGTGTAGGGTTGGGCGATGCGCGAGGGAGGGTAGGTCGGGCGCTTGGGCGTGATGAACGGAGTCGGCAACCGCGCGCGAGGAGGTCGGGGCTGGATGGCTGAATCGCACGGCACGCCACGCTCGTCGGCGCCGGGTGCGCTGCAGGAGGAGATCGGGCAGCGGCGGCCGTTCGCGTCGGTGGCGGTCGAGGCGGTGCTCGGCATCGAGCGGACGGGGGATGCGTTGCGCGAGCAGTTCGCCGCGGCGCTCAAGCCGCACGGGATCTCGCCGACGCAGTACAACGTGCTCCGCATCCTGCGTGGGGCGGGCGGCGCGGGATTGCCGACGCTCGAGATCGGGCACCGCATGGTGACGCGCGAGCCCGACGTCCCGCGCCTGATCGATCGCATGGAGCGCGCGGGGCTCGTCGTGCGACGGCGCTGTACCACCGATCGTCGCATCGTGCGGTGCACGTTGAGCGAGCATGGCGCGACGCTGCTCCGCACCCTCGATCCGATCGCGGAATCGCTCCCCGTGCAGCAACTGTCGACGCTCGACGAGTCCGAACAGCGCACGCTCGTCGCGTTGCTCGATCGCGTCCGCGCAGCGCTGCGCTGACGCGTCGTCCCGTTCAGCCGCGCGCGCGCGCGAGCCAGCGGGCCACGGCCTGCTGCATGCACACGTCGCCCGACCACGCGCAGAGGAGCGGCACGTCGTCGGCGAACGCGCCGGCCAGGCGCGGATGGCCGAACCACGCCACCAGCACGTCGCGACCGGCGGCGCGCGCCTGTGCGGCAGCGGCGTTGACCCCGTCACGCACCAGCGCGGGCACCTCGAGCGACCCGCGCCCCTGGGCCGGCGTCCCGAACGCGGCGAGCACGATCGTGCCGCGGCTCGGCCCGTCCGCGCGATCGGCGACGCGCACGTCCACGCCGAGCTGACGGAGCGTGGCGAGCATCGGCTCGCGCGCGGTACGCACGCCCGACGCTGCGTCGCCGTCGAAGGGGATCACCTCGATCGGGGCGCGCACCCCGCGCGCGGGTGGCCGCACCACCTGCACCGTCCGGTCCGCGAGCTGCGCGCACCATGCGACGTCGGTCGCGCTGGGGCGGCGATAGTCGTTGGGTGGCGACACCCACTGCGCCCACTTGAGCCGGCGGCGCAGCGACAGTCGCAACCGATCGCGGTCGATGCGCCCCTGCTCCACCGCTTCCTCGAGCGCGTGCACGACCTTCGGCAGATCGCCGGGGACGAGCAGCAGGTCGCACCCGGCCAGCACCGCCCGCACCGCCGCCTCGCCCTCGTCGAGGCCACCGTGCAGCAGGCCGGCCATGTTGATCGAGTCGGCGACGACGAGGTTGTCGAACTCGAGCCGCTGCCGCAGCACCCACGTCAGCAGCTCGCGCGAGAGCGTCGCCGGCACACCGCTCGGCTCGATCGCCGGATACGCCACGTGCGCCGTCATGATCGCGCCGACGCCGGCATCGATCGCGGCGCGGAAGGGATGCATGTCGTCCTGCAGCAGCACGCTCTGCGGCGTGCCGACGACCGGGAGCGCGAGATGCGAATCCTCCGTCGTGCGGCCGTGCCCGGGGAAGTGCTTCGCGCACGCGAGCACGCCCTCGCTCTGGCACGCGTCGATCCACTCGGCCACGTAGTCGCCGACCTCGCTCGACGCGGCGCCGAAGCTGCGTGTGTCGAGCACGGGGTTGGCCGGCTCGAGATCGAGGTCGCTCACGGGCGCGAGGTTCCAGTTGACGCCGAGCGTGCGCGCCTCGCGTGCAGTGTGACGCGAGGCACGGCGCACCGCGTCGCGGTCGCGCAGTGCGGCCAGCGCCGCCGCCGGCGGCAGGCCCGTCGCGCCGTCGAACTGCTGTCCCGCGCCGCGCTCCATGTCGGCGGCGACGAGGAGCGGCGTGCGTGACCGCTGCTGCAGGTCGCGCGTGAGCGCGCGCACCGCCTCGCTCGTCCCGCCCTGCACCACGAAGCCGCCGACTCCCAGCTTGAGCGCCGCATCGAGCGCCGGGCGTGCGTCGCCCCAGCCACGCGCCGCGTCCCATCGGATCGTGCCGATGCAGAGCTGCGCGACGTCGGACGCGCGTCGGCCGCCGGTGGGCGGGACGAGGTCGCTCGAGCGCCGATCGGGGACGGGAGCGGTCATCGGGCAGGGATGATCACGGGAGCGTGCGGGTGCCGAGCAGCCGCGGACCGGCGGCACCCGTGGCGGAAGGGACGTTGCCGGGCCGCCCACGCAGATGCTGCAGCCCCATGTACGCGAACGCCACCGCCTCCTTGGCTTCGGCGTCGAAGAACAGGTCGTCGAAGAGGCGCACGGTGCGATCGGGGAGTACGGCGCGGATACGGCGCACCAGCTCCGGATTGCGCGTGCCGCCGCCGGCGAGGATCACCTCGTGCGCCGCGGCGGGAACGAAGCGCGCGTACGAGCGGTGCATGGTGCGGGCCGTGAGCTCCGTCGCGGTCGCCACGATGTCGGCCACGGTCGCCGTCGGCGCCGCCTCACGGCACAGCGCGATCACCTCCGCGACGTATGCCGCGTCGTACTTCTCGCGCCCGGTGCTCTTGGGCGGCGGCGCATCGAGATACGGATCGTCCAGCAGTCGCGTCAGCGCGCCCTCGATGGGCGTGCCGGCCGCCGCGATGCGACCGCCCTCGTCGTAGTGCGCATCCGGCACGAGCGCCGCCACCACGCGATCGATCACCACGTTGCCGGGCCCCGTGTCGAAGGCGACGCAGCGGTCGTCGGTGCCGCGTGCCGGAACGACGGCGACGTTGCCGATGCCGCCCAGGTTCTGCAGCGCGCGCGGTGCGTCGGCGGCGGCGAAGAGGTGCAGATCCGCGAGCGGCACGAGTGGCGCGCCCTGCCCGCCCGCGGCCATGTCGCGTGCGCGGAAGTCGGCGATGACGGTGCACCCCGTACGCTCGGCGATCGTCGCCGGATCACCGATCTGCCACGTCGAGTGGCCGGGCTCGTGCCAGAGCGTCTGGCCGTGACTCGCGATCGCCGCGATGTCGCGCGCGTCGAGGCGCGCGTCGCGCATGACGTCGTGCGCCGCGTCGGCGAGCCATCGCCCGAGATCGACGTGCAGGCGGCAGTACTCCTGTGCGCTCGCCTGCACCATCGCCGCGAGCAGGCGCGCGCGCTGCGCCGGCGTGTACGCCGTCGCGCGGAACGCGAGCAGTTCGGGACGATCGGCGTCGCCGTCGCGGACGAACCGCACCGCCGCCGCGGCGATGCCGTCGAGCGAGGTGCCGGACATGAGCCCGACGAGGACGGGCGCGTCGTTCACGCGTCCACCGCCGGCGGGGCATCGAGGAGTCGCCGGATCACGCCGCCCGCGCCGGCGAGGGCGTGATCGGCGGCGGCGGCGTCGAGCGACAGGAGCTGCATCACGATCGCACGCTTCACCTGCCCGTCGGCGCGTGCCAGCACCGCGCGCGCGTCCTCGCGCGCGAGCCCCGTCACCTCGGCGACGATGCGCTCGCTGCGATCGACCAGCTTCGCGTTCGTCGCGCGCAGGTCGACCATCAGGTTGCCGTACGTCTTGCCGATGCGGATCATCGCGCCGGTGCTGATCGTGTTGAGCACGAGCTTCGTCGCGGTGCCGGCCTTCATGCGCGTCGAGCCGGTGACGACTTCGGGCCCCGTGACGACGACGATCGCGACATCGACGGCCTCGAGAATCGAGCCGGGCGGCGGCGTGCAGCAGACGAGCGCCGTGCGCGCACCCGCTGCCTTCGCGGCACGCAGCGCACCGTGCACGTACGGCGTCGTGCCGCTGGCCGCGATGCCGACGACGAAGTCACGCGCCGAGAGCTGCACCGCGTGCAGGTCGGCCGCGCCGCCCTCGGGGCTGTCCTCGGCCCCTTCCTGTGCGCGCAGCAACGCGGGCGGGCCGCCGGCGATGAGGCCGACGAACAGGTCGAAGTCGGCGCCGAAGGTGGGCGGGATCTCGCTCGCGTCGAGCACGCCGAGCCGGCCGGAGGTCCCCGCGCCCGCATAGATCACGCGTCCGCCCGCCCGGAGCGCCGCCTCGGCGCACTCGACGGCGCGAGCGAGCGACTCGCGCTGGGCAGCGACGACGGGGGCGACGAGCGCGTCCTCGGCCGCGATGAGGTCCACGATCTCGAGCGGTGACGCGCGGTCGATCTCCGCGGTGCGCGGGTTGCGATGCTCGGTGATCCGCGGATCGCGGGTGGCGCTCGGCGTCGTCGGCTGGGGCACGCGGCTCGGGAGCGTCTCGCAGGGCGGCAGCCGCGGGTGCGCGCGCTGCCGGGCCCGGTGCGGTACGGGTAGAGTTGGGGGCGCCATAACATACTCATGAGCGCCACTCACGAGCGCGCGCGGAACGACACCCGCGCCCCCCTCTCCATGCCCCCGCCGATGTCGTCGTCGCCCATCCGCTCCCTCGTCGTCGCCGGTCTCGGCGCCGCCGCCCTGCTCGCGGCGTGTCGCCCGGCCGGTCGCGCGGTCCCGACGCCGCCGACCCCCGGCGCAGCGCCGGCAACGCCGGTGGTCGGCGCGCCGAACCCGACGGAGGCAGGCGTCGCGGCAGCGGTGACGTTCGCCGATGGCTGGAAGACCAAGCGCCCCGCGCGTCCGACGTTCTCACCCTGCGGGATGGTGGTGACGAACGCGCCGCTCGCGAGCGAGGCCGGTGCCGAGATCCTGCGCGCGGGCGGCAACGCGGTCGATGCGGCGGTGGCGACGGGCTTCGCGCTCGCCGTGGTCTGGCCGACCGCGGGCAACCTCGGGGGCGGTGGCTTCTCGGTGATCCAGTATGCCGACGGACGTCGCGCCGCGCTCGACTATCGCGAGCAGGCGCCGCAGGCGGCGACGCGGGACATGTACGTGAAGCCCGACGGCACGACCGGCACCGAGAGCATCGTCGGCTGGCGCGCCAGCGGAGTGCCCGGTGCGGTCGCGGGGCTGCTGGGGGCGCACGCGAAGTACGGCAAGCTGCCGCGTGCGGTGGTGATGGCGCCGGCGATCCGGCTCGCGCGCGAGGGCTTCGTCGTCGACACCGGCCTGTTCGAGAGCATCGAGGGATCGCGCACACTGATCGCGCAGTTCGGCGGACGCGACGTCTTCCTGCAGAGCGACGGGCGTGCGCTCCCGATCGGCTCGCGCCTCGTGCAACCCGTGCTCGCGCGCACGCTGCAGGCGATCGCGGAGCGTGGCGAGGAGGCGTTCTACAAGGGCTGGATCGCCGACAGCATCGCCGCCGAGATGGCGCGGAACGGCGGCATCATCACCAAGGCCGACCTGGCACGCTACGCCGCCGCGTGGCGCACGCCGCTCGTCTGGACGTATCGCGACTGGACGATCGTCGGCATGCCGCCGTCGTCGAGTGGCGGCGTGACGATGGCGGAGACGATGAACATCCTCGAGAACGAGCGCGCGCTGCCGCCGTTCGGAAGCACGATGCACGCGCACCTGCTGGCGAGCGCACTGCAGCGGTCGTTCATCGATCGCAACACGAAGCTGGGCGATCCGGACTTCGTGTCTGTGCCACTCGCCGAACTGACCTCGAAGACGTACGCGCGCCGACTGTGGGAGACGATCGATCGCACGCGCGCGACGCCCACGCCCTCGTTCACGGGGACGCGCGCCGAGGGAATGAACACCACGCACTACAGCGTCGTGGACGGTGACGGCAACGCGGTCGCGACGACGACGACGCTCAACAACAGCTGGGGCAGCGGTGTCTATCTCGCGAGCGTCGGCTTCATGATGAACGACGAGATGGACGACTTCGCGGTGCAGCCCGGCAAGCCGAACATGTTCGGGCTCGTGCAGGGCGAGGCGAACGCGATCGCGCCCGGCAAGCGCATGCTGAGTGCGATGTCGCCGACGGTGGTCCTCGACCGCGCCGGGTACGTGCGCATGGTCGCGGGTGCCGCCGGTGGCCCGCGCATCATCTCGGCGACGATGCAGGTGATCCTGAACGTGATCGAGCATCGCATGACGCTCGCCGACGCGATGCAGGCGCCGCGGCTGCACCATCAGTCGCTTCCCGACTCGATCCGGTGGGAGCGTGGTGGCCTGACGCCGGCGGTGACGGACTCGCTCACGGCGATGGGGCACCGTTTCTTCACCGAGCCCTCGGGCATCGGCAACGTGAACGCGATCGTGCGCGTGCCGGGTGGCTGGCAGGGCGTGCACGAGCCGCGTTCGTGGGGCGCGGCGCTCGGGCCGCGCTGAAGGACAGCCACAGATCGATCGGGCGGTCGACAAACGAAAGGCGGCGCGAGAGACGTGAGTCTCCCGCGCCGCCTTTCATACGTCGACTAGCGTCACCTCTGCGACGGCGCGGATCTCACCGCACCGCATCGCGTCGAATCATGCAGCAGGTCACTGCGTGACGGGCACCGTCAGCGATCCGCCCGTCGTCACCGTGACCGACTGCCCCGCCGGCACGCACGCGTACCGCTTGCCCGTCGCCGCAGCAGCCGCCGCGCCAGCGAGCCCACCGGCCGCCGCACCGGCCGCCGTGCGCACGCCACGATTGCCGCCGCCGACCACGTTGCCGATGATCGCACCGGCCGCCGCACCGATGGCGACCTTCTTGGCGTCGCCACCGCCGCGCTCGATCGCGAGTTCGCCGAGCGATACGCGCCCATCGAGCGGATAGATCTCACCACCGATGTTCACGCTGCGCAGGTCGAAAGCGAGTTCGGGACGATCGTTGTTGGTCGCCGACGTCGAGCGCGTCACCACCAGCGTCACGCGCGCGCCCTCGGGAATGCGCGCACCGTTCGAGCCGGTGGCGCCGTCACGCACCGTCGCGGTCACCGTCTGGCCGGCTTCGAGCGAGTTGGAGCAGGTCTTGTCGGCGAAGGCCACACGCAGCGTGCTCCCCGACGCGATCGTGCCGCGACGGACCGCGGGCTCGGCGCTGCCGGTGCCGCTCCCCTCACGATTCGGCGTCGAGGGCCGGGTGGCACCGCTCGGGCGTGCGGCCGGACGCGCCGGACGCGGTTCCGGGCGGGGACGAGCCGGCGCGGCCGTCGCAGGGGCCGGCATCGGCGTCACGTTCGAGTCGGCCGCGGGGCCGTCGGTCGGCGAGACACCGGCGACCGGGGTGCTGTCCACCGTGGTGGACGGCGTCGCCGCGGCGAGCGAGGTGTCGCCGAACGTCGGCGCGGCGGAATCGACGCGTGCGGACGCATTCTCGGCGGCGCGATCGCCACCACCGCAGGCGGCGAGCGTCAGCGTGGCCGTGAGCGCGAGCAGCGGGGTATGACGCGAACGAATGAGATCGGACATGAGTTGGTCCCTCCGGAGATCAGGGTTCCTGGACACCGTGCGCGGGATCGCGCGCCACGCCATCCACGGGTGACACGATTGCGCAAGCCGCGTACCAGCAATCTCGCCGCACTGCGCAGCCTTGTCCCGTTCATGCGGCCGTACCGGCGACGCTACGTCGCGGGGCTGGCGGTCGTGATCGGGGGGAGCGTCGTGGCGGCCGCGATCCCGTGGATCCTGCGCCGCGCGGTCGATGCCCTCGCGGCAGGTACCCCGCCGGCGCGCATCTGGCCCCTCGCCGCGGCGATGCTCGGTGTGGCGCTCGTCGCCGGCGCGTTCCAGTACGCCAAGCGCGAGATCCTGAACGGCGTGAGTCGCCGCGTCGAGCACGATCTGCGCGCGACGATGTTCCGCCGCCTGACGACGCTCGATGCCCCGTTCCTCGGACGCCAGCGCACCGGCGACCTCATGGCACGTCTCACCAACGACATCGGCGCCGTTCGCATGGTCGCGGGCCCCGCGCTCATGTACCTCGTGAACACGATCGCGGGCGCGCTGGTGGCGGTCGTCTTCATGCTGCGCATCGACGCGCGGCTCACGGCGCTCGCCCTGCTGCCGATGGTGCTGCTGCCGATCGTGATGGCGGTGCTCGGTGCGCGGATCCATGCACGCTTCGAGTCGGTGCAGGAACAGTTCGGCGCGCTCACCACGCACGCGCAGGAGAACCTGAGCGGCGCACGCATCGTGCGAGCCTTCCGGCAGGAACAGGCGGAAGAGGCACGCTTCGCCGCGCTCAACGACGAGTACCGGCGTCGCAACATGGCGCTGGTACGCCTCCAGGGCGCGATGTCGCCGGGGCTGCAATTGCTCGCGGGTCTCGGCGCGGCGGTGGTGCTCGGCGTCGGCGGCTCGCTCGCGTTGCGCGGCGCGATCACCGTCGGCGATTTCGTCGCGTTCGGTCTCTACCTCGGCATGCTCACCTGGCCGCTGATCGCGCTGGGCTGGGTGATCAACCTCTTCCAACGCGGCGCGGCGAGCATGGGGCGCCTGAACGACGTACTGCAGGCCGTCCCCGTGATCACCGATGCGCGCCTGCCGAAGACGCTGCCGCCCGCGCGGCATGGCCGCACACTCGAGTTCCGCGACGTCGGGTTCCACTATCCCGTGACCGGTGACGATGATCCGCGGTGGGTGCTGCGGCACGTGAGCTTCACCGTGCCCGCCGGCACGACGCTGGGGCTCGTCGGCGCGACGGGGAGCGGCAAGAGCGCACTGCTCGACCTGGTCGCGCGTGTCTTCGACCCGCAGGAAGGCGAGGTGCTGCTCGACGGGATCCCGGTGCGGCATCTCGCACTCGCGGAGCTGCGCGCGGCGATCGGCTACGTGCCGCAGGAGTCGGTGCTCTTCAGCGAGCCGCTGCTCGCCAATCTGATGTACGGCGGCGCGAGCGAGGCGCAGGCGATGCGTGCGAGCGCCCTCGCACAGCTCGACGAGGCGGTGCGCACGCTGCCCGACGGCTACGCCACCATGCTCGGCGAGCGCGGCATCAACCTGTCCGGCGGGCAGAAGCAGCGGGCCGCGATCGCCCGTGCACTCGCGCGCGAACCGCAGCTCGTGCTGCTCGACGACGCGTTGAGCGCGGTCGACACCGGGACCGAGGCGGCGATCCTCGCGGGGCTGCGCGACGCACTCGCGGGGCGCACGGCCCTGATCGCGAGCCATCGCGTGAGCGCGGTCCGCGAGGCACAGCGGATCGTGGTGCTGGACGAGGGGCGCGTCGTCGAACAGGGGACGCACGACGAACTCGTCGCGGCGCGCGGCCGCTACTGGCAGCTGCTCCGCCGACAGCAGTTGAGCGACGAGGTCGATGCCACCGAGATCGCCGGCGAGGCGTCGGATGCCGTGACAGTCGGCGCGCCATCGTCGCCGTACGCGTGACGCTAGACTGACGGCGCGCTGCGAGCCTTCACCGCTCCGCGCGTTCGCCCACACCGTCGCCACGCCGGCCATGCCGCATCCGACGCTCCGCACGACGATGGCCCGCACGACGATGGCCCGCACGACGACGCCCCGCGCGCTCCCCGTTCTGTCGCTCGTCGTGCTCACCGCCTGCGGCGGGGGCGACTCGGGCACCTCGCCCGGCACCACGACGCTCGCGATCGACGTCGCCGAGCGGGTCGTGATCGGCGACACGATCCGCCCCTCGGCGCGACGAGTGGACGGCGCCGGCCGGCCGGTCACGACGTCGGTGCCCGTGACCGTCGAGGTGACCGGCGCCGCGGCGCTCGGGGCGGGTGCCGGCGTCGCGGTGGCGATCGACACGGGGCGCATCACCGTCGTCGCCACCGAGGGGACGACGCGTGTCGAGCGCAGCGTGACGGTGGCCATGCCGCCGCAGTTCGAACTGCTCCCCACGCCCGTGGACACCGCGCGCATCGGCGACACGACGCGGGTGCTCGCGGCGACCGTGCGACGCGGTGCGACCGACCTGCCCGCCGTGCCCGTGCGATGGACGACGCGCGACACCACGATCGCGACCGTGGAACGCCGTGGTGGGGCGTCGGTGCTCGTGGCGCGGCGGCCCGGCACGACGGACATCGTCGCGCGCGTCGGTGCGGCGACGGTCGTGCAGCCGGTGCGCGTCTTCGGAGCGCGGCTGGTGAACTTCTCGATCGACGTCACGACGCAGGTGCTCGACATCGGCGACACCGTCTCGCTCGCCGCCGGCACGATCGACGCCGAAGGGCGCCTCGTCCTCCCCGACGAAGTGACGTACGACGTCGTGTCGGGCGGTGCCACGCTCGTCGGCACTCGCGTGGTGCGCGGCAACGCGCCGGGGCTCGTGGTCGTGCGCGCGCGAGCACGCGGCCAGGAAACCATCGACACGCTCACCGTCGTCCCACCGAGCCGCTTCACGGTGGACGTGCGCGTCGGGCGCAGCGAAGGCGGCAGCATGGGCGTCCTGTCGGATCGCACACGCGCCGCGCTCGATCGTGCGGTGCGACGCTGGCGGCAGGTCATCCGCGACGATCTCCCGCCGCAGCGAATCCGCACCGTCACCGCCGGGACCTGTCGCGGCCCGGCGCTCGACGAGACGATCGCGGGCGTCGTGATCTTCGCACGCGAACTCGATCTCGGCACCGGGATCGTGGCCCAGGCCGCGGCGTGCATCCTGCGACCCGACGGGCGCACCGTGGTCGGCTTCGTCGAGATGAACACGCGCTTCCTGGGCATTCTCACCGAACCGCAGCTCATCGACACGATGATCCACGAGCTCGGACACGCGTTCGGCTTCGGCAGCGCGTGGAATCGGTCCGATGGCTTCGTGCGCTTCATGTCGACCACCCCGCCGGCACGCTGGACGGGGCCGCAGGCGGCCACGAACTTCGCGCTGCTGCGCAACACGCTCGCGTGGACCGGCCCGCTCGTCCCCGTCGCCCCCGATCAGGCCCACTGGAACGGCACCGTCTTCCGCGCCGAGACCATGGAACCGACGCTGCGGCCGCAGAACCGCCTCTCGGCGATCACCGTCGGCGCGATGGCCGACATGGGCTACGTGGTGAACGACCGGAGCTGGGAGCGGTATGCGCTGCCGGGGATCGCGGTGACTCCGTCCGTCGCGCCGGTGTCACTGGTGAACGATGTCGTCGCGCCCTACGGCGTCGCGATGCCCGACGGCACGGTGCGCCGCTTTCCCTGAGCGGCGCGCGGTGGGCGCACCGCGGTGAGCTCGAGCACGATCCGCTGCGTGCGACCGAAGTGCAGGTGCCAGAAGCGCACCATCCCCACACCTGGGACGAGCGTCACGACGCGCATCTCGGGTGCGGTGTGCATCGTCACTTCGTAGGCGCGTGCCCCCGCACGCACCGGCATCTTCGCGACGGCGCGCGCGTCACCGACGTGCGTCACCGTCCATTCGAAGAAGCCGTCGGCGACCTTCATCGCCTGGTCGGGCCAGCGATCGTTCACCGTCGCGGGGAGTCGCAGTTGCAGCACGTCGTCGAGCAGCGTCGCACCCGCCAGCCACGCCGCCGCGGTGCTGTCGGCCGCGGCGCGCGACGCGCCGTCGCGCAGCCAGACGTGCCGCGCATCGCTCGCGACCACGCTCCACCGCGGCTCGATCGTGCCACGCGCGAGCAGCATCGTCTGTGGCATCCCTTCGAGGATCGCCACCTGTCGTCCGGCGCGCCGTTCGACGGTGTGCACGGTGGTCGTCCACTGCGCGGGGCGCCTGATCGTGTCCTGCTTGCCCGGCGGCGTCCACGTCACCTCGCCACGCCAGTCGTAGCGCGTGCCGGCGACGAGCGGCCAGAGCGGCGGTTCGAGCGACGTGGCCTGCGCGGCGGACTGCGGCGCGAGGAGCGTCATGCACGCGGCCATCGCCACGATGCCGCGTCGGATGCTCGTCCCGATGCTCACCTGTGTGTCTCCCGCCGCACGTATCGCCGCGCATCTCGGCACGCGCGACGCACGCGTCAGATGCGATCCCTGAGGAACTCGGGCGTCAGCTCCACGAGCCAGCCGGCCATCGTCGTGAACGCGCCGGTGAGCATCAGTACCCCGACCAGCACCAACAGTGCGCCGGCGATCCGGTTGACGAGCCCCATGTGCACGCGGAAGCGCGCGAACCAGGCGAGGAAGCGGTCCACCGCGAACGCACTGGCGATGAACGGGATGCCCAATCCGAGCGAGTACGCGAGCAGCAGGAGGAGCCCGCGCTGCAGGTCGGCGACGCTCGACGTGTACGCGAGGATCCCGCCGAGCACTGGGCCCAGGCACGGTGTCCAACCCGCACCGAAGGTGATGCCGACGAGCACCGTGCCGAGGTAGCCGATCGGCTTGTCCTGCAGGTGCACACGGCGTTCACGATCGAGCGCGCCCAATCGGAGGACGCCGGCCATGTACAGCCCGAACACCACGAGCAGCACACCACCGGCCCGCGTGATCCACTCGCGGTACAGGAAGAGGAGCCGCCCGAGCACCGTCGCCGTGGCACCCAGCGCGAGGAAGATCAGCGTGAAGCCGAGCACGAAGAGCGCACCGTGCACGATCGCGGTGCGTCGCGCCCTGGACACGTCGTCGAGGCCGAGCCCCGTGATGAAGGTCACGTAGCTCGGGATGAGCGGCAGCACGCAGGGCGAGAGAAAGCTCAGCAGCCCCGCCGAGAAGGCGAGCGTCAAGCCGATCGAAGCGCCGGTGTCCATGCGCCGGAAGCTAACGTGTATCGCTCGACGACCATGACATGGAGGCACGGGGACGGCCCGTGGCGACGATCGCCCGGCCCGTTGCCGTGTGCGGCGCGTGTCAGCGTCGCGGCGCCCCGCGGCACTCGGCGCACAACCCGTGGATCACGAGCCGGTGCCGCTGGCGCAGGAAGCCGTGCGCGTCGGCGATGAGCGTCGTCATGCGCTCGAGGCGCTCGTCACGGAACTCGGCGACCGTACCGCAGCTCGTGCAGAGCAGGTGCTCGTGGTGCGGGATGTCGCGACTCGGTTCGTAGCGCTTGAAGCCCTCGCCGAAGTCACGTTCGGCGACGGTGCCGCTCTTCACGAGATGCTCGATCGTGCGATAGATCGTCGCCGTCCCGACGGGGGGACCGCGTCGTGCCACCTCACGCGCGATCTCGTCGGCGCTCAGGTGCGAGTCCGACGACAGGACGACGCGCGCGATCGCCTCGCGCTGCGGCGTGACCGGCAGGTTGTGGTCGCGCAGGTAGCGGACGAAGCGCTCGAGATCCTCGTCGGCGCTCACGGCGCGCGTCGCGTCAGGCGGCGTCCGCGACGACCGCGGGCGTCACCGGCGACGCCGCCACCGCGACCGGTAATCCCACCGGGAGGGCAGCCCCTGTCGCGACCGGATGCAGGAGGCGCTGCAGCAGCGCGAGCGGCACGTTCTCCGGATCGGCGGGATCGCTCGACCGCTGCCGCACGCCGCGCAGCACCGCCTCGACCGCCGAGAGCGGGGCGTCGGCCTGCTCCTGCACGTCCACCGTCCACGTGCCGCGTTCCGGTCCCTTGATCGTGAGCCGGTAGCTGGCGGTGAGGATGCGCGCGCGCACTTCGACCACCGGCTCGACGACGACACGCTCGGTCGGCGTCGGATCGGGTGCGTAGGGCGAGTCGTCGAGGAGCGAGTCGATGTCGCGTGCGTCGCGCTCTTCACCGTCGCCAACCGCGGGTGCGTCGACGTCGGCGACGATCATGGGCGCGTCGCCTTCCGCCGCAGCGGCGATCGTGAGGGCATCGCCGTCCACCGGCGCATCGACGTCGGGGGCGACCCCTTCGGCCGCGGCGATGGTGAGCATGTCGCCGTCCACCGGCGCATCGAGATCGGGCGGCTCGGCGCGCGCCGCCGCGATCGCGAGCGCGTCACCGTCAACCGGCATGCCGAGGTCGGGGGCGTTCGCGTAGTCGTCTGTGTGGACGTCAGTGGCGCTCGCATGGCGCGCGTCGAGACGCACGTCGTCGCGTGCGTCGTCACGTACGTCGGTCGGTGCATCGGGCACGAGCGCGACCACGGCCGGCTCGGTGTCGGTGGCGGGCGAGGCATCGCCCGACGCGATGACCGTGACCGCTTCGGGCACGACGGCGATCACCGCCACGCCCGTCTCGACGGCACCGCGCCGGATCGCCGGAAAGAGATGGAGTTCGGCGACGCGGGGGGCATCCACCCGCTCGAGCACGGCGCGCAGGAAGCGCTCCTGAGTCTCCGTCAACGTCCCGTTCCCCCCGGCGCGCCGGCGCGCCGTGCATCGAGCTCGCGCTCGACGAAGAGCCGCAGGATGTGCATGAAATCCTGCGCGTTGGTGACGACGCCGAACGCCTGGTGCGTTCCGCGGTCCTTGAGCTTGCTGACGACGAACTCGCTCGAATCCACGCAGATCGTGGGAAGTTCGCGGAGCGCGGTGTCGCTGTCCATGATGAACGCCGGCAGCATGTTGCCGGTGGCGATCGCATGGAGCGCCGTCGCGACGAGCACGGCCATCGTCGCCCGGACGGTGTGCGCGCGCATCGCGTCCTGCGCGGCGAGCATGTCGGTGACGACGTCGGGCAAGGGGCCGTCGTCGCGGATCGAGCCGGTGAGCACGAAGGGGACGCCGCACTCGACCAGCGCGTGCATGATGCCCTCGGTGATCAGCCCCTGGCGCACGGCCGCGTCGATCGAGCCCGCGGCGCGCACCTGGTTGATCGCACGCACGTGCAGCGCATGCCCGCCCTGCGTCGGCACACCGCGCTCGGACATGCCGAGCGTCGTGCCGAAGATCGCGGCCTCGATGTCGTGCGCGGCGACCGCGTTGCCGGCGAGCAGCGCGCCGACGAAGCCGTGGCGGATGAACCAGACCATGTCGCGACGCGCACGACTGTGCACGAGCGCGGGACCGGTCACCCAGACGGGATAGCCGCCGCGCTCGCGCTCGTCGACGAGGAGCCGCGCCATGACCTGATAGTCGATGGGCTTCTCGCGACTGACGTCCGACGACATGAACTGGAACTCGTCGCCACCCGCGCCCGACTTGAAGGCGCGCACGTGCACGAAGAGCCCTTCGGAGCCGTCCTCCGCGTGGCCGACCGCGACCGGTTGTCCCGCGCGGACGCGCCTTCCTTCACGCACCCAGAGCTCGCCGGCCTCGTCCAGGACGATCGCGCCGTCCATGCGCGGCTCCCGCGGGAGCCGCCAACGCCCCTGTCGCCGGACGAAGGTCGGAAGATTGGTGGTCGGGAAGTACGCGTCCGGCAGCACACCGTCGGCGGGCGCCGGAACGAAGGTGGCGTCCGGTGCCCCGACGAGCGGGGCGACCGTGAAGTCGGGCGGCAGGTAGGCCACGCCGGAATTTGCCCGGCGACACGAGCGGATGCAACGGACTCGGCCACCCGATCGGCGCGTGCGGCGGGCGGGCGGAGCGGTCGCTTGCCTCGAGACGCGAGCGTGCTCGCCGGCCCGCTGCAGCCGAACGCTACTCGGGGACAGTCCCCTCTGTCCCCCGTCGGGGACAGAGGGGACTGTCCCCGGTCGAACGCTGGCGGCGCCTGCGGCGGGCGGCCGCAGGTATCGCGTGCCTCGGGCCGTGACCTCGCTGATGGGCCCGCTGCAGCCGAACGGCACCTGGGGACAGTCCCCTCTGTCCCCAGTGGGGGACAGAGGGGACTGTCCCCAGGTGGGCCCCAGGTGGCCGCCGCACGTGGCCGCCCCAAGTGGCTCCCAAGCGGCCCCCGCCGAGCCCGCGGCGCGATTCTTTCCACCGGGTCGGGTATGCCGACCACCGTCCGCTCTCCGCGTGCCGCCTCGTTCGCGGCCACCATCGTGACCCTCGCGAGCTGCGCCGTCGCCGGATCGCAGCCGACCCTGCGCGGGCCGCTCGAGGCCCCTTTTCGCGATGCCACGGGCCGCGAGATGGGCACGGCGACACTCGCCCAGCTCACGCACGGGGTCCTCCTGCGCGTGTCCGTGCGCGGCATCACGCCGGGGGCACACGGCATCCATCTCCACGAGCGCGGCCGCTGCGAGGCGGGCCCGCCACCCTTCGAGAGCGCCGGTGGGCACCTGAATCCGACCGCCCGCGCACACGGTTGGGACGCGCCGGGCGGCCAGCATCAGGGCGACCTCCCCAATCTCGTCATCGGCGGCGACGGCACGGGCAGCGCCGAGTTCGTGATCGCCGGTGCGCGACTGGGAGAGGGTACCGGCGCGCTCACGGACGCGGACGGCCTGTCGGTCGTCGTGCACGCGAAGGCCGACGATCATCGCACCGATCCCGCGGGTGATTCGGGCGCGCGGATCGCGTGCGCGGCATTCGGCACGACGCCGTGATGCACGCCGCACGCACACGCGTAGTCACACACGCGGCACGCACACACGTCGCGCGCACACGCCCGGCACCGATCACATGAGCGTCACCGGATCGCGATCGTAGGCGAGCCGCAGCTCGGCGGCACGCGGCAATGGCCCGTGTTCGACCAGGTACCGACCGACCCGACCGAGCGCCTTCGCGTCCTCGCTCTTGAGCAGGAAGTGCCAGCGCCACCGCGTCTTGATGCGCTCGATCGGACTCGGGGCCGCGCCGAGCACGTCCACCGCGCCACCGGTCTTCGCGGCGATGAGGCGACGCGTCCAGTCGGCGAGCTGGCGCGCGGTTTCGGCGACGACCTGCTCGTCGGTGCCGCTCACGATCACGTTCGCGGCGTGCACGAGCGGCGGATACGTGGGGTCGCTCCGCCCGCGCAGTTCGAGGTCGGCGAAGCGCAGGTAATCGTGCGTGACCGCGCAGGTGACGGCATGGTGGCCGGGCTCGCGCGTCTGGATGAACACCTCGCCACCCTTCGCGCCGCGCCCGGCACGGCCGGCGACCTGTGCCAGGAGCTGGAAGCAACGCTCGCTCGCGCGGAAGTCGGGGAGGTTGATGCCCACATCCGCATCGACGACGCCGACGAGCGTCACGTTCGGGAAGTCGAGCCCCTTCGCGATCATCTGCGTGCCGAGCAGGATGTCCACCTCGTGCCGTGCGACGCGATCGAGGATCTCGCTGTGCGCCCACTTGCCGCCGGTCGTGTCGAGGTCCATGCGGGCGATGCGCGCGGCGGGCCAGCGTTCGCCGAGCAACCGCTCGAGCTGCTGCGTCCCCAGGCCGCGTTCGCGGAGCGTCGGCATGCCACAGTCCATGCACGCGCGCGTCGGCGCCTCACGATGGTCGCAGTAATGACAGGCGAGGCGTTCCGGCACGCGATGGTACGTGAGCGCGATCGCGCAGTTCGGGCACTGCTTCACGTGCCCCTGTTCGCACTGCAGGAACGCCGCGTATCCCCGCCGGTTGAGCAGCAGGAGCACCTGCTCGCGCCTGGCCAGGCGCGCATCGATCGCCTTCTCGAGCGGCGGCGTGATCGCGCTGCCGAAGGGCATCATCGACGGATCGAGATGCTCGCCGACGGGAATCGCCTCCTGCGGCACCGGCGGCATGGGCGAGCCGGGCGCGGCGCCGGCATCGGCACGGCGCGGGCGGATCGCCCAGCGACGCCGATCGACCACGTGCACCGCGGGGAGCTGCGCGCCACCGGCGCGTTCGGGGAGTGACAGGAGCGCGAGCGTCCCCTGCCTCGCCTGCAGCCAGCTCTCGAGCGACGGCGTCGCGCTGCCGAGCACGCACACCGCGCTCTCGAGATGCGCGCGCATGCGAGCGACGTCGCGCGCATGATAGCGCGGCGATTCGCCCTGCTTGTAGCTGGCTTCGTGCTCCTCGTCGACGACGATCGCCGCGAGCCGCGCCACCGGTGCGAAGACGGCCGAGCGTGCACCGACGACGATCGTGCGCTCGCCGCGACGGATCGCGGCCCACGCGTCGTACCGCTCGCCGTCGGAGAGCGCGGAATGCAGCACCGCGACGCGTTCACCGAACGCGGCCCGGAAGCGGTCCACCGTCTGCGGTGTGAGCGCGATCTCGGGGACGAGGACGATTGCGCCACGTCCCTGTTCCACGAGGCGACGGAGGAACTCGATGTAGACGAGCGTCTTCCCGCTCCCCGTGACGCCGTGCAGCAGCGCCACGCCGCCGGGCGCGAGCGCCTGCAGCGCACCGATGGCCTGCTGCTGTGCGGGCGTGGCGACGAGACGCGCGCCGCGCGGCACCGCGCGTGACGCGAACGGGTCGCGCATTACCGACGCGTGCTCGACGACGACGACGCCGCGCCGCACGAGCGCCGCGAGGGTGCCGCTGTCCGCATCCGCCTCGGCGAGCAGGCGCGTGGTCGGCGCGGTGCCGCCGAGCGCCTCGAGCAGTTCGAGGACGGCGCGCTGCTTCGGTGCGCGACGGAAGAGACGGTCGCGCTCGAGCAGTGACTCTATGGGCGTGCCGAGCCGCGCGACCCGCTGGCGCTTGACCGGCGGCGCGGGATGCGCGGCACCGGTGAGCGCGGCGGGGAGCATGGCGCGAAACACGAGACCGGGCGGCGCGGCGTAGTGGCGCGCGATCCACTCGCCCAGTTCGAGGAGCGCTGGCGACAGCGCGGGCTGTTCGTCCGGGGCATCGTGCAGCGCGCGGAGTCGTGCGTTCGCGGGGGCGTCGACACCGACGGCCGTGACGAGCCCCACCACCTTGCGTGGTCCGAGCGGCACGACCACGCGCGCGCCGGGCACCACGCGCGCCGCGAGCGACTCGGGTACGGCGTAGGTGTAGGTGCGATGCAGCGCGACGGGAAGCGCGACGGCGACGAGCATGCCGCAAGATACCGCGGACCGGGTCGGCCTCCTCGGCCGTGCCCCCTCGCCGCAGCGCGAGATGCGGCGCATGCTTCGGCATGATCATGGACGATGGGACGAACCCGACGGCGGCCACTGCGCTCGGCACCCCGCGCATCGTGGTGATCGGTGCCGGCGCCGTCGGTGGCGTCTTCGGCGGCCGGCTCGCGCGTGCAGGGTGCGACGTGACGTTCGTGGCGCGTGGTGCGACGCTCGATGCGCTCCGGCGCGACGGGCTGGTCGTGCACGCCTATGACGGCGACTGGGCGCTCGACCCGGTGCTCACGGCGGCGACGCCGGCCGATGCCGGTGTGGCCGACGTGGTGCTCGTCGCGGTCAAGGCCGAGCAGGTCGCCGCACTCGCACCGACGCTCCGCCCGCTGCTGCACGAGTCGACGCTCGTGCTCCCTATGCAGAACGGCGTCGATGCGAGCGACGAGCTGGCCACGGTGCTCGGTGCCGCGCACGTGCTCGACGGCTTCTGCGGCGTGCTGGCCGAGCAGGAATCACCGGGTGTGATCCGTCACGCCGGCATCGTCCCGCGTCTCGTCTTCGCGCCGCGTGCCGACGCACCGGCATCGACGCGCTCGCACGCGCGCATCTCGTGGCTCGCCGGACGGATGCGCGCTGCGGGCATGGAGGCGGACACGCCGGACGACGCACGCGCCGGCACGTGGGAGAAGCTGCTCTTCGTCTCGCCGCTCGGCTCCGTCGGTGCGGCGGCTCGTGCGACGTTCGGCGAACTGCTCGGCACACCGGAGACGCGTGCGCTGCTGGAGCGCTGCACGCGCGAGATCGTCGCCGTGGCGAACGCGTACGGTGTGACGCTCGGCGATCGTGAAGTCGCTCGCGTGTGGGCCCGCTATGCCACGATGCCGGCGCGCGGAACGACCTCGATGCAGCGCGATCTCGTCGCGGGGCGGCCGAGCGAACTCGAGGCGCAGGTGGGGAGCGTGGTGCGACGTGCGGCGGCGCGCGGCGTCCCGGTGCCCGCCCACGACGCGCTGTACGCCGTGCTGCGCCCGCAGGAGCTGCGGGCGCGCGCGGTCAGCGTCGCGTGACGCCCAGGCCCGGCGCGTCCGGGAGCGTCACCACGCCGCGCGCGATCGTCGCGCCGACGTAGGGATCGTCAGCGAGGAGCGCGGCCCCGTCGAGATCGACGGCGTCGAGCAACGGCGCGAGCTGGGCCGCCGCGCTGATGCCCAGCGACGTCTCGATCATGCACCCCGCCATCACCAGCAGGTCGTGCGCGCGCGCCGTGTGGACGATGCGCAGCGCTTCGCGGAGCGAGCCGCACTTCGCGAGCTTGAGGTTGACGCCGTCGGCCACACCGGCGAGCCGCGCGACGTCGGTCGCGACGAGGCACGATTCGTCGACGACGATCGGGAGCGCACTCCGTTCGCGCACGAAGCGCGTGCCGTCCAGGTCGTGCGCGGCGCAGGGCTGCTCGACGAACTCGACGCCCAGCTCCTGCAGGAACGGGATCATGCCGAGCGCCCGCTTGGCCGTCCACGCGGCATTCGCATCGACCCGGAGCGTCGCGTCCGGCGCGGCATCGCGCACGATGCGCATGATGCGTTCGTCGCGAGCGGTTCCCAGCTTGACCTTGAGGATCGGATAGCCCGCATCGACCGCCTCGCGCACGCGCGCCCGCAGCGTGTCGTCATCCGCGGCGATCGCGATCGTGAAGCTCGATCGTGGCGACGCTGCCGGCGACAGCCCCCAGAGCTTCCAGACGGGCTGCCCGAGCCGCTTGCCGAGGAGATCGTGGAGCGCGGCACTCACCGCCATGCGCGCGGCCGCGTTGCCACGGATCGCGGATGCCATCGCGCGCTCGGTGGCTTCGATCGCCCACGGATCGCTCTCCTCGATGATCGGCCGCAGCCGTTCGAGCACCGCGACGACGGTGTCCGCCGTCTCGCCGTAGAACCGGCTCGGCGCCGCCTCGCCCCACCCCTCCACGCCATCGACGTCGATGAGTCGCACCGTCACCGTGCGCCATTCACTCGATCCGCCCCGCGCGATCACGAACGGGTGGCGTGTGTGGACGGTGACGATCTCGGTCTCGAGGCGGAGCATCGGTGCGATCCGGTTCAGGGTCTCGGCAACTCGAAACTAACCCTACCGACACCTTTCGCTTCTCGACTTGCTCGTCCGGAAGCGGGAAGCACGTAGGGCACGTAGGACACGTAGGCGTCCGTGCGACGGGCGGACATCAGTGCGCTCGGCGACCGGATGATTCTTTGGCATCAACAGCGCCTGCATGCTCCGATCAGCGTGCGCGCATCCGTGCATCGCCCTCGTGACCTGAGCTTCGTCCGTGCCCTACGTGCCCTTCATGCCCTACGTGCTTCCCGCTGTCCCGCGGTGCGACGAACTCACGCGCCGACGAGCGCGGGTTGGCGGGTGAGGCGCGCGGGGCGGATGCCGGGGGTGTCGAGCGGAGCGCCTTCGAGGAAGCGCAGGAGCGCGTCGGCGAGATCGAGGCCGCGCTGGTAGCGATCGGCGGGCGACTTCTGCAGGCACTTCATCGTGATCAGCGCCAGCGCCGGCGGAATGCCCGGCGCGGCGACGTCGATCGAGACGGGCTGCTCGTGCACGTGCTTGTAGCCGACCGCGTACGAATCGTCGCCGTCGAAGGGGGGCGTGCCGGCGATCATCTCGTAGAGCATGACGCCGCACGCGTACACGTCGCTGCGGCCGTCGACCGGCTTGCCCATCGCCTGCTCCGGCGACATGTAGTGCGGCGTCCCCATCGCGCGCCCCTCACCGGTGAGGCGCTGGTGGAACCCCGCCGTGGCGATGCCGAAATCGGTGATGCACGCGGCGCCGTCGGCGTCGAAGAGCACGTTGTCCGGCTTGACGTCACGATGCACGATACCGTGTCGATGCGCGTGATCGAGCCCCGCCGCGACCTGCGCGACGATCGCCGCACTCTCGAGCGCATTGACCGTCCGGTGCCGTGCGAGCCGGTCGGCGAGCGAGCCGCCGGCGAGGTACGGCAGCACGACGAACGTGCTGTCGGTCGTCGTGCCCGCATCGAGGATCGCGCAGACGTGCGGGTGCGTCAGCCGGCTCGCCGCCTCGGCCTCGCGACGGAAGCGCTCGCGCATCTCCGGATCACGCGCGAGGTGGCTGTACAGCACCTTGATCACCACGCGACGACCGAGGGCGACGTGCCGCGCCTCGTAGACGTGCGCCATGCCGCCGGACGCGAGACGCCGGACGATCGCGTACCGGCCACCGGTCGCACGACGCAGCGCGCCGATCTCGCTGTCGGGGACGTCCGCCGGCGGTGCCGCCACGTCGGGGAGCGCGACGCCACAGCGCACGCAGCGGGGCGCAGCGGCGCGGTTCCAGGTGCCACAGTCGGGACAGAACATGCGCGGGGAGTCGCGAGCGGCGGGCGGTCAGGCGGTGAACTGCAGGCGGACGAAGTCGTACGGCGGCCAGGGACCGGTCAGCCGCAGGATCAGCCCCGGCGACCGCTCGTCCTCGGCGACGACCTCCGCGGCGAACGCGTCCCACTGGATGCGCTCGACGAGGAAGGCCTCGGTGGCGATGGTCGTCCCGTCGCCGACCGTGCCTCCGACGACCGGCACCGCCGCCACCGCACGACGACGGAGCACGCGGAACGATTCGGCCGCGGCCGCCGACGGGGTCAGGACGTCCGGGTCCGAACTGGCTCCCTCCAAGTCTCGGCACGCGGTGACGCGGGCCATCACGCGCCCCTCGACGTGGGCGATCGCCTCGGTGAGCGCGCTCGCGTGGAGTTCGAGCCACTGGCGGAGCGCAGCGGGCGACCTGAACTGCGTGGCCGGGGGTGCCGGCACGACCGTCATCAGCCGGGCGAGGAGCGCGACGTCCCGATGATGCGCGAGCGCCGCCGCCTCGTCGGCCGCCGGCCGCCCTACGGCCGGACGGGCGACCACCGCCACCTCGCGGAAGACGATCGCCTGCAACTCGGGATCGAGCGCGGCGAGGCGGTCGGTGTCGCGCGCATGCACGAGGGCCACGAGCCGGAGCCCGGCGCCGCGCACCGTCGCACTGCCACCCGGCGTCGGGAGCGGCGGCATCAGAGCAGCTCGCGTCGCTTGAGCAGCACGATCAGCAGCGCGCCCAGGCCGAGCTGCAGCACGAGCATGATCCAGAAGCCGTGCGGATGATGCGAGAGCGGGATCTCGTCGAAGTTCATCCCCCACATGCCGCTCACCACGACGAAGGGGATCGAGAGCGCACCGATCACGCTCAACCCCTTGGACACCTGCCCCAGCCGGTTCGACACCTGCGACAGGTACGAGTCCATGACGTTGCCGAGGAGGTCCCGGTACATGTCGATGGTGTCGTTGATGCGGAGGACGTGATCGTAGACGTCGCGGAAGTAGACCTGCGTCTCGGGCGACAGGAACGGCGAAGGGCGGGACGAGAGGATCGCGAAGACCTCGCGCTGCGGCGCGAGATGACGGCGCATCGCGAGCACGAGGCGCTTGACCGCGAAGACGTCCCCGAGCACGTCCTGCTGGAAGTTCTGGTAGATGCGCTCCTCGAGCCCGTCGAGGAAGTCGTCGAGCTGCTCGAGCACGGGGAAGTACTCGTCGATCGCGTGGTCGAGCAGCTCGTGCATGAGCCGCTCGGGGCCGCGATCGAGCAGGTCGGGATTCGCGCGCACGCGGGCCGCGATCTCGTCGACCGCATCGCTCGGCCCGTAGTGCGCGGTCACGAGCAACCGTCCCGACAGCCAGCAGGCGAGGTTGAACGTCTCGATGTCGTAGGGGTCGTCCGTGTCCTCGCAGAAGCGGAGACCGCGGATGATCACGAACAGCCCGCTCTTGTACTCGTCGATCTTGACGCGGCTCTGCGGGTTGAGGCAGTCCTCGACGGCGAGCGGATGGATGTCGAAGACCTTCTCGAGCAGCGCGACCTGGTGACGGCTGGCGGTGTCGATGTCCACCCAGAGGAGCGCGTCGCCCGGATGCTCGACGACCTCGCGCAGCTGCGACGGATGCAGCGTGCAGTCGAGCCCCGCACCGGGTCGATGGAGGAAGATGCGCGGGACCGCCGAGGGGACGGGACGCGGTGCGCGCGGCGCCTCCGGCTCGACGGACGCGTCGTCGATCGGAGTCGGTTGCGGGTCACCGATGCGACGTTCCACGTCGCGCGCCCGGCGACGCGCGCGCCCGTCGCGGGGACGCAGGCCGAGGCGGAGTTTGCGGCGGCTCGGCTTGCTCATGCCCGCGACGCGAGGGTGGAGGCGGAGGTGGACGCCATGCGCCGAAGATAGCGGGCGCGCATGGCGCTCAACGGAGCGCCCGGAGATGCACGACGCACGCGGCGCCGAGGCGCTCGGGGTCGTAGCCCCCTTCGAGCGAGCTGACGAGCCGTCCCCCGCACCACTGCGTCGCACGCTCGACGAGCATCCGCGTCATCGTGGTCACGTCGTCGAGTTCGAGCGTGAAGGCACCGAGCGGGTCACCGGCGAGGCAGTCGAAGCCGGCGGAGACGAGCACGAGGTCGGGCGTCCAGCCCGCCGTCGCGTCATCCACCGCGCGTTCGAGGGCATCGCGGTAGCGCTGCCGCGGGAGTCCGGGGCCCATCGGCACGTTCCACACGTTCGCGTGCGGGCCGCGATCGTCGGCCGCGCCGGTGCCGGGATACCACGGCCACTGGTGCATGCTCACGAAGCGGATGCCCGCGTCGTGCTCGACGAGCGCCTGCGTACCGTTGCCGTGGTGCACGTCCCAGTCGACCACGAGCACGCGCGACATCGCGTGCGTGCGCCGAGCGTAGTGCGCCCCCACGCCCACGTGCCCAAAGAGGCAGAAGCCCATGCCCGCATCGCGGAGCGCGTGATGGCCCGGCGGACGCACCGCGCAGAAGCTGCGCAGCGCCTCGCCCGAGACCGCGAGGTCGATGCCGTCGAGTACCGCGCCCGTGGCGGCGGTCGCGGCGTCCCACGACCCCTCGCTCACCTTCGTGTCCGGATCGACGTCCCCCCCGCCCTGCTCGGCCAGCGCGCGCACGCGGGCGACGTAGGCGGGATCGTGCGCGAGGGCGAGTTCGTCGGCCGTCGCATGCCGACTCTCGCGATGCTGCACCGCGTCGAACAGCTCGAAATCGTGGCGCAATGCGCGGGGGATCGCGCGCAGGCGACCGACGTGCTCCGGGTGATTCCACCCGGTGTCGTGGCGGCCGCAGTCGGAGTGCGAGAGATAGGCGAGCGTCACGAGACGATCCTCAGGCGAGCCCGCTCAGGCGTCGCGACACCCAGGCGAGCATGAAGGCGACGAGCGCCGTGACGGCGAGCGTCGATGCATCGGGAAAGCTCACGGCATCACGCACGGGTGTCATCGAGGCGGGCGCGATCCGCACGGGCGGCAGCGTCGCGGCGAGCGCGGCGACGGGCGCGGCGTCGAGCGTGTCGTCGAACGGCGACAGTCGCGGGCGCACGGGCATCGGTGGCGACACGACCGACGCGACGAGCGCCGACCACCAGCGACGATGCGCATCGGGCGCACCCTCGGCGCCGGCCATGCGCCAACGCCAGCTGTCCGCGTAACCCACCTGCACCACGCGCCCCGCGCCGATGCGTCGTGCGGCAATCGCGGTCGTGCCATCGCGAGCTTCGAGCGCGACGGCACCACGCGCGAGCGAGGCGATCGGCACGAGATCGAGCCCATGCCGCGGTGCGTCGTCACTCGCCTCCATGCCGGCCTCGCCCGCGAGCACCGCGCCCGGCGCACCGGCGCGGAGCGTGCTCGTCGCGCCCGCCTGCACCGCCTCACCCACGAGCACCGCACCGCCGCCGCCACGCACGAACGCGGGAAGCCCTCGCACCGTCGAGGCGGGCGCGCCCGGCAGCACGATCGCCGCGACATGACGTTCGCGCGCAAGCACCGGTTCGCCCTGCCGCACGACGACCGTCGGCGCGACGGCCAGCGCCGCATCGACGCGCCACCCGGCTTCCTCGAGAGCGGCGACGACGAAGCGCGATTCCCATCCGGCAGCGCCCGCGACGAACACGCGCGTGCCGATGGTCGTCGTGCGTACGGGCGCCGCCGCATGCACACCCGGCGCGCGCACGTGTGCGCTGCCCGCGATCGACGCGAGGTGGAGCGCCGTCGCCCCGCGCACGCTGTCGAGCGCGCCGGCGTCGTCGCCGATGCGATACGTGGCGCTACTGTCGCCCGCCACGAGCACCGTGGCCATCGGCGCCGGCCCGTCGACCACGCGCGCCGCGACGGCCGGTGTCGCGAACGGTGTGGGCGTCGTGAGGGCGATCGCGGCCCCGGCATCGGCGAGCGCGCGGAGCTGGCCGCGCACGCGCGCGCTCGGCACGGATCGCAGTCGCACACGGATCGACTCACCCGGTGCCGTCGCCACGAGCGATGCCAGCGTCGCACGCGATGCGACACCCTCGGCCGCGCGGATAGTGTCACCGTCGACCGTCACGGCAGACGGCCACGCCACCGTCGGGTGCGCAAGTCGCCACGCGGCCGCGGCGGCGCACGCGATGGCGACGCCCTGCAGCAGCGTCGCCACGACGCGGCCGCGATCAGCGCGTGAGCGCATACACGACCAGGTTCACGCCGAACCGCACGTTGTCCACGCTGATGAACTTCCGGTTCTCCGGATGGAAGCTCCACTCCGAGCTGTAGTCCTTGTTGCTGTAGACGACCGCGAGCCGCCCCTTCCGCTCCGCGCCGAGCAGGTGCTCGTGCACGAGATTGTCGCCCCAGCCGTTCAGCTCGTGCGAGGTGTTCGGTGGTCCGTTCTCGAACGTGAAGAAGCTGCGGTAGAGCGCGTGCCGCGTCGGGATCCTGGCCAGCGGTCCGGCGACGCGTGCCAGTTCCTCGGTGCAGGTGCGGTGGAACGGGCCGTCGATGTCGTGGTTGTGATCGTCCACGAAGAGCAGGCCGCCACGCGCGAGATACTTCGTCAGCATCGCCCGCTCGGCCGCGCTGAAGCGCACCGGCAGGTGTCCCGTGAGAAAGATCAGCGGATAACGCAGCACGTCATCCGACGCGAGCGGCACGACGACACCGGAGGGTGCGACGTCGATGCTCGTGAAGCGCGCCACCGCGTCGATGACATTGGCGGCGACGAGCGGCGCCGAGTCCCAGTCGCCGGACTCGTACTGCACCGTGCAGAAAGTGAAGCGGCTCACGGCAGCGCTCCGCTCCAGAGCGGCGACGCGCCGACACCGCTCGCCCCGTCGGCGGCGAGGCGTCGTGCGTTGCGCAGCGCGCCGGTGGCATCGGTGCCGCGCGCGATGGCGGCGAGCGCGTCGTCGAGCGCGCGGGCGAGTGCGGGGCGCGCGACGAGGGCATCGAGGCGCACCAGCCGGAGCGAGTCGCGCGCGGCATCGGCGTCACGCGCGAGCAGCACGAGCGCGCGGTCGAGTCGCGCGGCGAGCGTGGCGCCGGCGTCGGGAAGCGCGGAGAGCGGAGTGCGCGCCTCGAAGCGCGCGCTGTCGGTGCCCGTCAGCCGGAGCCTGGCCACGTCGACCACCACGGCCGGCGGCGCCCCGCGCAGGTAGAGTCGCTCGGCCGCGCGCGCGCGCTGGATCGCGGCGAGCGCGCTGCGCATCGGCGCGATCGCGGCCGCGGGTTCGATGGTCTCGAGGGCACGCGTCGCGTCCCACATCGCGTTGTACGCCTCGAGCAACGGGCGATTGACCGCGACGATCGGCGTCTCGTCGCCATGATCCTCGAGCGCGAGGTTCACCGCGGTCGCGCGGTCGGCGGCGGCGAGCACCGACGCCGGCGTGCGCGGCGCGGGCGTACGTGCCAGTTCGGCCGCGGTGTGATCGTGACCGTCGCCGGCGAAGTGCGCGTGTTCGCCGCTCGGATTGTCACCGGTGCGCATGAAGACGATCGCACCGACCTGCCGCCGCAGTCGTCCCTGCAACTGCCCGATGCGCCGCGACTCGTCCACCACGGCCTGCCGCGCGAGGCGACGCTCCGCACCGACGAGCCGCTCCGTCAGCACGAGGAGCATGCGCTGGCTGATCACGCTGGTGTCCACGGGCGACGGCGGAAGCTGCTCGACGGCGACCGAATCTTCATCGCGCAGGATGCGGATGGTGCGCGTGTCGCTCGTGCCGAGTTGCGCGCCGCGCACCGTGTTGCCGTCGTGCGCAACGATTCGGAGGTGGATCACGTCGCCCGGCCTGGTACCGAGCGTCGCGAGCGAGAGTGTGCCGGCCACCGACGTCTCGCGACCCAGCGCACCGGATCGCACACCCAGTACGCCGACCTTCGACGCGAACTGCTCGCCGCCGCCGGTGGTGAGGATCCACTCGATGCGCGCGTCGCGGAGGCCGATGTCGTCGTGCGCGCGACCGCGGATCGCGATCAGGGCGGTGGTGTCGCGCGTGACGACATCGGCCGCGGGCGCCTCGAGCGTCACCTCGGGGACGCTGTCCGGGCGCGCGGCGATCGTGAGCGATCGGTCGGCGACTCCGTCGGCGACACGTATGGCGAGCGGGCGCGTGCCGACGCGCACCGTCGCGCGCCACGAGTCGCCGTCGCGGTCAAGCGCGACCAGGCCGCCCACCGCCGAATCGCCCGCCTCGCGCACGGTCACGCGCACACGCGACGCACCGCTCGCACCCGTGAGCGCGAGCCGCGTTCCTTCGATCGCGTCCACCACGCCTCCGTCGAGCACGACATCGCGCGCCGCGACGCCCGTGTACGCCGGCGGCATGAGCCGCGCGGTGACAGACACCGCATCGGGTGAGTCAGCGCCCGCGGGCGTCGCACGTGACGGAGTGCCGCGCAGGATCGCCGCACCGGCGTCGGGGCGTGTGCGCCACGGCACGAGCGCGACGGCGAACGCCGCGACGACGAGCACGAGCCGCGCGGCCGCCCGCAGCACCCGTCGCCGCGCTTCGGCGAACGCGGGACCATCCCACGCGACGGTGCGCACGTACGCCGTCAGCGACGCATCGTGCACGGCGTCCGCGTCGGCGAGCGTGACGAGCGTCCACTGCAGGCGCGGCTCGCGGCGCTCGACCCAGAGCGCCGCATCGATGGCGGTGACGCGCGCGGCGTTGCCCTGCAGCAGCGGCGCCGCGATCGCGACCAGCGCCGTGACCACCGCGACCGCGACGATGCCGCGATACGTCGGGAAGCCGAGCGTGACGTGCGACAGCGCGAGGACCGCGAGCGGGAGCAGTGCCCAGCCGAGCGCGACGCCGACCGCACGCACCACGCGGGCGCGACCGAGTGTCGAGGCGAGGCGTTCGAGCCGAGCGCGTGGATCAGTCATCGGCGCCCGCGGTGTGCGCGAGACGACCGCGCAGCAGTGGCTCGAGGAGCGCGAGCAGCGCTGCCGCACCCACGAGCCACGGCGCCCACGTCGAGCGGGCCGGCGTCGCGAGGGCGGCGCGGTCGGCTGTCGAGAGCGCGGCCTGCGGGCGCACGAGCGTGGCGATGGTCGCGTCGTCGAGGGATGGTGGCGGTGCGTCACAGGGCCGCACGAGCGCGGCGATGGCGCGGCGTCCGTCGACGGTCAGCGTCACGTCGCCCGCCTCGGGAATGCCGACGCCGACCGTGCGCACGCAGCCACCCGCGGTCGTCCGTCGGTCCACCACCGCCGGCGTCCCGTCGCGCCAGCGCGCGACGATGCGCGCGCCGCTCGTGTCGTCGATCGGGAGCCGCACGAGCGGTGCGACCCATGTCGTGCCGTCGTCGAGCCGGATCGCGTCGAGCGTCGCCGTTCGTGTGTTCACGGGCCAGCGCACGAGCGTCGTGCCCGACGCGGGCATCGTGTCCGCCTTCGCGGTACGCTGCACGACGACGCGCGCGCCGCCGGGCAACGGGCCGAGCGCTGCGAGAGCGGCCGCCACGGGATCGTCGCCGTCGGAGCGCGTGCGGACCACCGCGCGTGTCGTGTCGCCGACGGTGGCGCGCGACGAGGTGCGCACGATCCGCATCGGCTCGGGCACGAGTGCGCGCAGCGCCGGCGTCCCCGCGTCGACGAGTGCGGCGTCGAGCGGCGAGAGGAGCGTGACGTCGAGTGAATCCGCATCGCGGAGGAGCGAGTCGCGGACGCGTGCGAGACGCACGATCGCGCCACCGAGCCGCGAGGGCGCCATGCCGATCGTCGACGTCGTCGAGTCGCGTACCAACGTCGCCACGTCGGTGAGCGTCGCCGCCGTGTCGAACGCGATCACGAGGTCGCGCGGCGCGAGGCTGCGCAACACCGAATCACGCGCACCGCTGGCGGCACGCGCATCGAGGAGGAGCACACGTCGCACCGACGCACGCTCGCCCCCGGGCACGGGCTGCGCCGCACCGGCGCCGAGCAGCGCGAGCACCAGCAGCCGCAGCGCGAGCAGCCACGGATCGCGCGGCCGTCGTGTTAGCGTGCGCGCGTCGAGTTCGCCCTCAGGGAGAAAGCGCGCGGTCGCCCACGGGATCGCCCGGGGGCGTCGCCGCGCGAGCAGGTGCGCGACGATCGTCGCGACGCCGGCCACTGCCGCGACGCCGAGCAGCGCCGGTGCGAGCCACGTCATGTGCGTGCCTCCGCCGGCCCCGTCTCGCGCGCGGCTGCGAGCCGGCGCACCCAGCTGGCGGCATCGAGGGCATCGTCCACTTCGAGATACCGTGCACCAATCGCCTGCCACGCCGCGCGCTCGCCGTCGCGGAACCGTGCGAACGCGTCGGCGTATCGGCGCGCGACGTCGGCGCGCAGGGGACGGCGCACCGTGTCGTCCTCGGGATCGACGGCGATCGCGGCGTCGGCGTCCAGCGCACGCTCGGCCGCCGCGACGAGGTGCGCGACGTGCAGCTCCGTCCCGTGCGCGACCAGCGTCGCGGCGGCGGTGCGCATCGCGTCGGTGTCGCCCAGCAGGTCCGAGATCAGCACGATGCGCGCGACGTCGCCCTGCGGCAGGAGCGACGGTGCGCACGGTGCGTCGCCGGCGGGGACGAGCGCGTCCAGCACGCGCGCGAGCTCGCGGATCACGTCACCGCGCGCACGCGGTGCGAGGCGTCGCGGCGCATGGGCGTGCACGAGCGCGAGGCCCACCGGATCGCCCGCCGCATGGGCGACCGCGGCGACGCCGATCGCGACGTGCTTCGCCGCGCGCCACTTGCGCGTGCCACCCGGCGGCGCCGCCATCGACGCGCTCGCATCGACCACGAGCAGCGTCGGCGAAACGCTCGTCGCCGGCGCCAGTCGCACGTACGCGCGCTCCGTGCGCGCGAGCAGCTTCCAGTCGAGCCGGCGCGGATCGTCGCCCTGCCGATACGGGCGATGCTCCATCACCTCCATGCTCGGCGCGGTGCGACGTGCGACGTGCGCCCCGGTGACGGCGTGCGGCGGCCGACGATCGGCGCGCCAGCGGATGCCGCGCACCGCGTCGAGCAGCGGACCGTAGTCGTGTGCGGCGCGCGGCTCGTCGGCCGACGCCGGATCGCCGCGACGCGCCATGACCGGCGTCAGTCGGCGATCGCGCCCCGCGGCGCGGGCACCGCGTCGAGCAACGCCTGCACGAGCTGGTCGGCGTCGACACCATCGGCTTCGGCGGCGTAGTTCGGGAGCACGCGATGGCGCAGGACGGGCATCGCGACACGACGCACGTCGTCCGGCGTCGGCACGGGACGCCCTGCGAGCAGTGCGTGTGCCTTGGCGCCGAGGACGAGCGCCTGTCCCGCGCGCGGCCCTGCCCCCCATCGCACGTACTTGCGGCAGATCGCGGGCATGCGCGCATCGCCGGGACGCGACGCGCGGACGAGCTGCGCGGCGTAGCGCAGCACGGGCTCGGCCGCCGGCAGCTCGCGCACCGCGACCTGCAGCGCGCGCACGTCGGCGGCGCCGAGCACCGCGGTCAGCGGCTGCGTCGCACGACCCGTCGTCTGCCGCAGGATCGCGACTTCGTCGTCCTCGCCCGGATACCCGACGCGGATCTGCAGCAGGAAGCGATCGAGCTGTGCCTCGGGGAGCGGATACGTCCCTTCCTGTTCGATCGGGTTCTGCGTCGCGAGGACGAAGAACGGATCGGGGAGACGCATCGTCTCGCCGGCGGCGGTGACGCGCTTCTCCTGCATCGCCTCGAGCAGCGCGGCCTGCGTGCGCGGCGGCGCGCGGTTGATCTCGTCGGCGAGGACGATGTTCGCGAACACCGGACCGCGCACGAAGCGCAAGCTGCGGTGCCCGGTCGCGGTGTCCTCTTCGAGCAGCTCCGTGCCGGTGATGTCGCTCGGCACTAGGTCGGGCGTGAACTGGATGCGCCGGAAGTCGAGCGCCATCGCGTCGGCGACGCTCTGCACCATGAGCGTCTTGGCCAGCCCAGGCACACCGACCAGCAGCGCGTGGCCACCGGCGAGGATCGCGAGCAGCAGTTCGTCGAGCGCATCGCCCTGTCCGACGACGCGCGTCGCGACCTGCGCACGCAGTGCCTGCGCGGCGCGCACGAGCGCGCTCGTGTCGGCGGGCACGGCGGCGGGTGGAACGGTCGCCGTCACGCGCGGTGCGGGCGGACCGTCACTTGAGCGGACGCTTGCGACGGAAGTGGAGCAGGAGCGTCGAGCCGTCGAGCACCCCCGCATCGGCGAGCGACCGACGTTCGTCGCGCACCTCGATGCCGCGCAGCTTGACCATCACGTCGTCGGCGAACGCCACGTCCGGCGCGAGCACCGCGAGCGCGCGCGTCTTGACCGTCGCGACCGACTCGCTCGCCGGCGCGATCACCTCGATCGCGTCCCACGCGTCGTAGAACTGCACGCGGAACGCGAGCCCTGCGGACGCGTCGGCGCCGAGCACCAGCGCATCGCCGCGGGTGCGGAGCTGGTTGACGAACGGCTCGGGACGGGCGGCGGGAGACGGGTGCTGGGCCATGGCAGGGTGACGGACGCACGGGAACCCGGTGGCTCCCGCAGGCGATACGGCGGACGGTGCCCGAAAGTTGCCGCGGCGGCGCGCACGCCGACCGGCCCGACGGGCGACGCGCGATCAGACGACGGGCGCGGACTCGGACGGGACGTCGACGACCGGCTCCTGTGGCGCCGGCGGGGCGATGTACGGCGGCAGCGACGCGAGGAAGCGCGCGATCTGCTGGTCGAAGAGGTAGCTCGACCCGGTGACGCGCGTGCCGTCCGGCAGTGGCTGGACGCCGATCAGCACTTCCTCGTTGCCCTGGCCGCGCAGGGCGACGAAGGTCGGCCCCTCCTTCTCGGGGAAGGCGGCGTAGATGCCGTTCTGACGGGCGAAGAAGTCGACCGCCGCGGCGAGGACGGCAGGGCCGTCGAGCGCCGTGGCGGCTTCCTGGAGGGTGCGGACGGGCATCGGCATGATGGGAAGATAGACCGCGGCCGACGGTGCATGGAACCGGACCCAGCGATCTTCTCTACCGCACTATGGCGTGTTCATGCCCTTCGCCGCTCCATCCGCCTGAGTGCTCAAATCGATCTTGACCGTCGGAGGTCCTGTCAGCGGCAGAGAACAATCGAGGATCGCGCGCGGGCCCGGATCGTGGACGCCGCCGTTTTCCGCGTCCTGCAGGTAGAACACGGTGTTTTCGACACGCACCGTTTCCATGTCCATGAAGGCTGGATCGTTCGGGTAGGCGGCATCGAGCGAGACGATCGTTGGCGAAACACCCGGCCGCCCCGACCGCAATTGCTTGTCGGCGCGCAGCTTGGCCAGTGGCTTCGGCTTGCCGCTGATGAAGTCCTGCCATCGCGAACGAGAGCGAAGGAACTCGGACGGTGTGACCTCATAACCCACGTAATGCGCCCGACCGTCGACGGCATCGGCCCTGAACGCCACCTCGAGCAGCTTGACCGCAGCCCGGTCGGTCCCCTGCAGATTCGCGATCGCGATCGAAGTGACATACTCGCGCACCTTCTCGCCACCTGCCTCCTTCGACGTGAAGGCTGCGATCGCGATACTGTAGTCGAAGAGCGGCACGAGCGGAGCGTAAACCTCGCCCAGCGGGCGCTCCTGCGCCTCGGCCAGGGAGAAGCGCCGTGACCGGTCGATCGGCCCGTAGAGATCGAGCGTGATCTCCGGGAGCAACAGCGGATGTTCCAACGTCTCCGTTGCGAACGTAGCGCGCAGCATCGCGTGCGGCCCGGGCTCGCTCACGCCGCCGTTCGCTTCATCACGAAGCGTCATCTCGGCGCCGATGACGCGCATTGTCGGCTGCGTGTCCGGATTGTCCGGGTCGGGAATTGGCTGACCGAACAATTCCCTGAAGCCAATGAGATTCGCCGCTTCCATCTGCTCGACGGTCATGATTTCGCCATGACAGTCGCGCCTGAACTGCTGCACCAGTGCGTCGGCTTGTGCTGCACCGACTCTGGTCATGGTGGCATCGACGTAGCGAGCCCTCGGTGTTGTCCCGGTCCAGTCCGGATCGATGATCACCGTCATCCGGGTCATCACGGCGCCGAGCGCGACGGCCCCGCCGGACAGGTCAGGGAATCGCGCGAGGAGACTGGAGACGTAGCGAAGTGTCGGTGTTCCGTCGATCTGGTTTCGGACACAGCCAAGGACAGTGATGATGGTACGTGACTCGTTCGTCATGTGCACGTGCGCAGTTGAGGAAGGATCGAACCGCTGAAGGTGCTGCACCTGCTCGCTCTGCCAGTCGACGACGCCATGAAGTGACATCGAAGTGTACAGATCGAGTCCGTCGTCACCGCCGCCCTACCGCCCGCAGACATAGATGCATCGGCACCTGCGTCGCCGACGTCCGCGCACGCAGCGCCAGCTCGCGCACCAGCGCCATCGCGCGTGCACTGTCACCCACCGCACGCCACTGCGCGGCCGCCGCCGCGATCGCCACCGCATCGACCGGGCGATCCACCCGCGGATCGTCACCCGGATCGCCCGCCCGTGCCACCGTCTCGAAGGCCGCCGCCCCTGCGCGTGCATCGGCCGACGCGACCTGTGCCGCGCGCGCCAGCGCCACCCCCTGCCCCGCGCGGCGACGTTCCGCCTCCGACTGCGCGAGCACCGCCGGCGCGAGCGCTGCCGCGCGACGTGGGCCGTCGAGGAGCAGCGCCTGCACGAACGCGAAGGTCGCCGAGCCACCGTCGTCGAGCGGCGTCGGCATCGCACGCGCGCCGGGCGCCAGCGTCGCCAGCACGAGTCGCTGCTGCGCATACCAGCGAGCTGCGCTCCCCGTCGACGCGCGCGTGGCGGCGGCGAGGAGACTGTCGGCATCGCGCCAGCGTCCGGCGCCACAGGCACCGGCTGCCTGCGCCACCGGAAGCAGCGGCGCCACCACGCCCTCGTCGGTGCGTGCGCGCACGAGCGAATCGGCGACGCGACCCGCTGCCGCGGCGTCGCGTGCCGCGAGCGGGATCGCCAGCAGCGCGAACGGGCGCCACCGATCGCCCATCAGCGGCAGCAGGCGCCGCGCCGAATCGGCGCGGCCGAGCGCGACGAGCGCGAACAGTTCGTTCACGAGCGAGATCTGCCCCGTCGCCGGCACGAACGGGTTCGCCCGATACGCCGCCGCATAGTCGGCGAGCGCCCCCGCGGCGTCGCCGAGCCGCAGGCGCAGCAGCCCGCGATTGGTGCGCGCGGCGATCGCCGTCGTGTCGGCGGCGACGAGCGCGTCGTAGAGCGCGAGGGCACGCTCCGCGTCGCCGTCGAACTGCATGGCCAGTTCCGCCTCGAGGCGTGCACGCTGCGGCTCGCTCAGTCGGGTCGGGAACGCCCGTGCGCGCGCCAGATGGCGGAGCGCCGACGCGCGGTCGCCGAGCGAGATGGCGTTGCTCGCGAGCGCGAGCCACGCCGCCGCGAACGCCGTGTCGATCGTGACGGCACGTCGCAGGAGCTGGTTCGACTCGTCGAGTTTCCCCGTACGCGCCGCCTCGATCGCACGCGCGTACTCCTCGAACGCCGGCAGGGATGGTGTGGCCGCGTCGAAGACCGGCCGTGCCTTGCGCAGCACCTCGGGACGCTCGTCGAGCGCGGTGCGCAGCCGCCGCGCCAACCGATCGACCAGCATCATCAGCGAGTCGCGCGGACCGCGCTCGGCCAGCGTCGCGAGCGGATCGCCGCTTTCGGCGGCGAGCACACGCGCGGTGAGCGTGACCACATCCGGCCCGAGCGAACCGAGCGACCCCGCCACCGCCGCACGCACACCGTAGCGCTTCGCCAGCTCCATCGCGCGATCGGCGGTGATGTGCACCGAGTCGTCCCAGCCCGCGGCGCGCGCCACGCCACGCAACTGCGACATGCTCGGGCTGCGCGCCACCGTCGAACTCGCGAGCGACGCCTCGAGCAGGTCGCGCACACCGCGCGCGAGGAGCGAGTCGCCGCCGTCCGACTCGAACTCGCCAAGCACGATCCACCCCGGTGTCGGGGCCGCGGCCTGCGCATCGCGCACGCCCGCGCCGGCGAGTCGCCCGGAGCGCACCCAGTCGGCGCCGACCAGGGCGGCGCCACCGACGAGCGCCACCACGATCGCGACGCGTCCCCAGCGCGATCGCCGCGACACCGGCACCATCGCCCCGCTGCGCGACGCGGTCCGCAACTGATCGAGCTCGCGGCTCGCGTCCTGCGCCGTCGGCCGACGTGCGGGCTCCTTGTCGAGACAGCGCCGCACGAAGTCGGCGACCGCGGGCGCGATCCCGGTGCGATGCGCGAGCGTCGGTGGCGCGTCGTTGACGTGCCGCATCATCACCAGCGCGTGCGGGCCGCTGCCGAACGGCGGCGCGCCGGCCAGCATCTCGTGCAGCACGCAGCCAAGCGCATAGACGTCGGCCGCACCGCTCACCGGCAGTTCACCGGTCCCCTGCTCGGGACTCATGTACGCCGGCGTGCCGACGACGTGCCCCGTGCGCGTCCACGACGCCGGACGCGCGTCGTCCACGAGCCGCGCGACGCCGAAGTCGGCGAGCACCGCGTGTCCTTCCTCGAGCAGGATGTTCTCGGGCTTCACGTCGCGGTGCACCACGCCGTGCGCATGCGCATACGCGAGCGCCTCGGCCACCTGCTGCGCGATGCGGAGCGACTCGTGCGGCGCGAGCGGCTGCTGCTCCATGCGCCGGCGCAACGACGGCCCGCGCACGAGCGGCATCACGTACCAGCGGAGCGCATCGGTCGCGCCCGAATCGTGGACGGGGAGGATGTGCGGGTGCGTCAGCCGCGCGGCCGTCTCGATCTCGCGACGGAAGCGATCCACGGCGAATTCCCCGCCGCCATCGTCGCGCAGCACCTTGACCGCGACGTCGCGCCCATGCTGCCGATCGCTCGCCCGATAGACGGTCGCCATCCCGCCCTGCCCGACGACCTCGTGCAGGGCGTAGCGCTCACCGAGCGCACTCGCGAGCGCTATCTCGGTCCGCATGCGGGCAGGGTGATGGGCACGCCCCACGATGCGACGGCGACCACGAACCGGACAGGGGGGGCTCCGGTCACGACGGGTGATCGACGTCCGCCGATCGGCGCGTGTGATGCACCGGCCGCATGCGCTGCGGCCGTCGGACCGTCTGTCGCAGCCGTATCAGGCGGGCTCGGCCGCGCCGAGCGGGAGATCGCGCGCGACGATCGTCGCGACCGTCATGTTGCCCGTCACGTTGCCGACGGTGTTGAAGATGTCGGGAACGGCATCGGCGGCGACGAGCAGCGCGATCCCGTCGAGCGGCAGCCCCGCACTCAACAGCACCGGGGCCGCCACGACGAAGAGTCCACCGCTCGGGATCCCGGGATTGCTGAAGCTCATCGCGATCGAGACGATCGCCATCGTCGCGACCTGTGTCACCGAGAGATCGACGCCGTACAACTGCGCGAGGAAGAGCGGTCCGACGAGATCGGCGACCGGCGTCGTCACCTTGAACGTGGCGACGCAGAGCGGCAGCACGAAACCCGCAAGCGCCGGCCGTTCGCCGAGGCCGCGGCGAGCGCCCTCGATGAGCGCGGGGAGCGACGCGAGTGACGAGCGCGTGGCGATCGCCATCGCCTGCCCCGGTGCGGCGATGCGCGCGAAGGTCGCGATCGACACACGTCCCCACAGCGCGGCGACGGGATAGAGCAGCAGCGTCGTCGCGACGTCGAGGCCGCACAGCACCGCCACGTACCACGCCACGGGCCCGACCACGCCGAGCCCCAGCTCGGCGCCCATCGCCGCCGCGAGCGCGAAGACGCCGATCGGCGTCACCGCGAGCACCCAGCGCACGACGGTGAGCATCGCCTCGCCGATCGCGCCGAAGAAGACGAGCACCGAGACGCGGCGCTCCTGCGGCAAGCGTGTCACCGCGACGGCGAACAGCACCGTGAAGACGATGAGCGGGAGCATCGCCCCGTCGACGGCGGCCCGCAGCGGATTGACGGGCACGAGCCCCGTCACGAAGCCGCGCAGCGTCGGCAGCTCCGCCACCGCGTCGGCCGCCGGTGCCGCGAATTTCGCGCGCAACGCGTCCGCGGTCGCGGCATCGAGCGGCGTGCGCGCGAGGAGCGGCGGTGCCGCGAGTGCCGAGAAGAGCGCGACACCCGAGAGCAGCACGATGAAGAGGAACATCGTGCGTGCGCCGATGCGACCGAGCGCGCGAACGTCGGCGAATCCCGCGACGCTGCCAATCAGCAGCGACACGACGAGCGGGACGAGCGTCATCCGGATCGCATTGACCCAGAGCGTGCCGAGCGGCTCGACGAGTTCGACGAACGCGCGCAGCACGCCCCCCACCGATTGCGCCGCGACGCCGAGCGCGAGCCCCGCCGCCAGCGCGCCGAGAGCGAGCAGCGTCGGGGAGGGAAGGCGTCGTCGCGCGGCGTCCGTCACGTCGCGAATGCGCGTCTCGTCACAACCGCGGCGACACGCCTCATCGCGTGGTGCCGTCGCGTCGGCGACGCGGGCTCAGCGGTCGCACCTCGACCGAGTACTGGAGCACGTGCGGTGGCGTGTCGACGAGCTGCCGCACCGCCTGCGCGACGTCCTCGGGCTCGATCATCCAGCTCGTGTCGGTGCCCGGTGGGAAGAGCTCCGTCGCCACCGAGCCGGGGAGCACCATGCTCACCTTCACGCCCGCGTCGCGCACCTCGAGCATGAGGCACTCGCTGAAGCCCATCACGAAGTGCTTCGTCCCGACGTAGCAGCTGCCGTTGACGAAGGTGTTCCGTCCCGCGGTCGAGCCGATCGTGATCACGTGGCCGCGCCCGCGTTCCACCATGCCCGGGAGCACGGCGCGCGTCACGTGGTAGAGCGCGTTGACGTTCACGTCCACCATGCCGTGCCACTCCTCCGGCGTGAGCGAGAGGAACGGCTTGAGCGCCGCGACGCCGGCGTTGTTCACGAGCACGTCGCACTCGGTGCCGCCGAGCTCGCGCTGCACCATCGCCGGATCGGTGATGTCGCACTCGATCGGCGACACCTGCGCACCGAGCCGAGTCGCCTCGTCACCGAGCGACCAGAGTGCCGACGCGGTGCGCGCGACGACGATCAGGTCGTGCGTACGGGCGAGATCGAGCGCGATGGCGCGACCGATGCCGCGCGAGGCACCGGTGACGAGGGCGACGGGGCGCTGGGTCATGACGGTCGGGATGACGTGGACAGGGAATGACGGGGGCGCGCCATCCTCACGCGCGGCGAACGGGCATCGTGCCCGTCCGCCTCACGCCGTGAGTCGTTCGGCGAGCCAACCCTTGAGCTGCGTGGCGTCCACGCGCACCTGCTGCAGCGTGTCGCGGTCGCGGATCGTGACGGTGCCGTCGCCGGTGGACTGGCTGTCGATCGTGATGCAGAAGGGCGTCCCGATCTCGTCCTGGCGACGATAGCGTTTGCCGATGCTCCCCGTCTCGTCGACGTCCACCGGGAACGCGCGACGCAACTCGGCCGCGATCCGGTTCGCCATCTCGGGCTGGCCGTCCTTCTTCGTGAGCGGGAAGATGCCCGCCTTGATCGGCGCCAGTGCCGGCGTGAGGCCGAGCACGACGCGCCCTTCGTCCTCGCCCGGGACCGCTTCCTCGCGGTAGCCGTTGACGAGCACGGCGAGCGTGGTCCGGTCGGCGCCGACCGACGTCTCGATCACGAACGGCACGTAGCGCTTGTTGTTCGGCGCATCGAAGTACTCGAGCTTCTTGCCCGAGTACTGCTGGTGCTGCGTGAGATCGAAGTCGCTGCGGTTGTGGATCCCCTCGATCTCCTGGAAGCCGAGCGAGCCGCCGAAGTCGAAGGTCACGTCGTACGCCGCACGCGCGTAGTGCGCGAGCTCCGTCGCCTCGTGCTGGTGCCAGCGCAACCGCTGCTCGTCGAGGCCGAGCGACAGGTGCCAGGCCCAGCGATCGGCGCGCCACCGCTCGAACCACTCCATGTCGGTGCCCGGTTCGACGAAGAACTGCATCTCCATCTGCTCGAACTCGCGGGTGCGGAAGATGAAGTTCCCGGGCGTGATCTCGTTGCGGAACGCCTTGCCGATCTGCGCGATGCCGAAGGGCACCTTCTGGCGGCTCGACTGCTGCACGTTCAGGAAGTTCACGAAGATCCCCTGCGCCGTCTCGGGGCGCAGGTAGACGGTCGCCGCGCTCTCCTCGACGGCGCCCATGAACGTCTTGAACATCAGGTTGAAGAGCCGCGGCTCCGTGAGCTGGCAAGCCTCGTGCTCACCCGGCCGCTTGCTCGGCTTCTGCGGACAGCGCGCGTCCTCGAGCTTGTCGGCGCGGAAGCGCCCCTTGCACACCTTGCAGTCCACCAGCGGATCGGTGAAGCCGGCGACGTGCCCGCTCGCCTCCCACGTGCGCGGATGCATGAGGATGGCGGCGTCGAGCCCCTCGATGTCGTCACGCGTGCGGACCATGGCGTGCCACCACGCGTCCTTGAGGTTCTTCTTGAGCTCCACGCCCAGCGGCCCGTAATCCCACACCGAGCCGGCACCACCGTAGATCTCGGAACTCTGGAAGATGAAGCCGCGTCGCTTGGCGAGCGACACGAGCTTGTCCATCACCTCGGGGTGCGTGCTCGGGGCCATGATCGGGACCGTGCGGGGCGCACACCTGGATGCCGCGGCGTCGTCCGCGACTGGGTGGCGTGCGTCGTGTCCCGCCAATCTAGCCCGAGCGAGCGGCCGCGGTCATCTCCGTTCGTACACGCGTGCAATCGCGGTTGGTGGGGTCGCTGAACGACATGAACGCAGGGGTCGCAGGGGCGACGGCGGGGGCGCAGAGACACGGCAGGCGCAGATCCGCGTCACCTATCCCACCAACAACCACAGGGTCAACGAAGAACAGGAACGAACGCAACAAGAAACAGACAGGAAACTTTCAGGTCGAACGGAACGTCGCCCGACGCACCTCTGCGCCCCCACCGTCGACCCTGCGACCTCTGCGTTCATGCAGTGTGCAGTCCTGCACCGCACTGAACGCACTCGTCGCCCGACGCACCTTTGGGACCCCGCCGTCCTCCCTGCGACCTCTGCGTTCATGCAGTGTGCAGTTCCGCACCGCACTGAAGGCGCACACCACTGCGCTCCCACCGTTCCGACGAACCGACCCGAGCACGAACACTCGAAGTCACGCGCGTCGGAAGCGACGCTCCGGCACCTCGGACAGCACTTCGGCGATGCGCGCTGCGATCAGGTCGCCGTGGAATCGGCCGGTCTCGATGAAGGTGCGATTGGCCGCGTAGCCCGACGCGATCACGCCCGCCATGAAGAGCCCCGGAATCGTCGATTCGAGCGTGCGGGGATCGTGGTCCGGGACGCCGGTATCGCGGTCGATGCCGACACCCGCCTGCTCGAGCAGCGACGACTCGGGCTGGTAACCCGTCATCAGGTAGACCTGCACCGCGCGCACCGACGGGCCACCGTCGTCGAGGTCGACGTGCGTGGGGTGGATGCGCACGATGCGCGTGTCGAAGCGCGCTCGGATGTCGTTGCGCTTGAGTCGGCCGAGGATCTCGGGCTTCACCCACGGCTTCACGTTCTCGTCGATGCCGTCGCCGAAGTGCACCATCGTCACCCGCGCCCCCGCACGCCACAGCTCGAGCGCCGCGTCCACCGCGCTGTTGCCGCCGCCCACCACGACCACGTCATTGTCCCACCCGACGTGCCCCTCGATGAAGCGATGCGTGACGTGCGGCAGCTCCTCGCCGGGGACGCCGAGCCGGTTGGGGCGACCGAAGTAGCCCGTTGCCACCACGACCGCCGCGCAGTCGATGGCGCGCGGCCGACCGTCCTGCGGCACCGAGTGCACGCGCCACGCCCAGTCGTCGAGCCGCTCGAGATGCTCGACCGCCTCGAACTGCCGCACGGCGACGTCGTGATGGCGTGCGACGAGCCGGTAGTACGCGAGCGCCTCGCGCCGCGTCGGCTTCGGACCGGGCACCGCGAACGGGACCCCCCCGATGCTGATCCGGTCGGCGCTCGAGAAGAACGCCATGTCGATAGGATACGAGGCGATCCCCGCGACGAGACAGCCGCGGTCGTAGACGCGCACGCTGTGTCCCGCCTGCTGGATCGCGATCGCGGCCGCGAGGCCGCAGGGACCGGCCCCGACGACGACGACGTCCACGTCGCGCGGCGGGAGCGAACGAGGCATGAGACGCGGTGGCTGGACGCGCGGACCGGGCGGAAGCGGCTTGGCCATGATCGGACGTGCGATGAGCGGGGACGCGAGGCCGACCTGTGCACATGCGCAGCGACGGCACGAACACCCCGTCCTGTGCATCATCCGCGCCCGAGGCGGGCGCGACATCGTCACGCGGGCGTCGCGCTTCCCAGCCCCGCGACGATCGCCGCCGCGATGAGCTCGCCATGATGGCGACCGTTCTCGATGAATGTCCGGTTCGCGTTGAAGCCGCTCGCGAGCACGCCCGCGAGAAAGAGGCCCGGCCGCGGCGTCGCCATCGTCGCCGGATCGTGCGCGGGCACACCGGACCGCTCGTCGATCGGCACGCCCGCCTGCGCCAGCAATCCGCTCTCCGGCAGGTAACCGAGCATCGTGAAGACCTGCGTCGCCGGCACGCGCACCTCGCCCGATGGCGTGCGCACGACCACGTGATCGCGCGCGATCGACGTCACCCGCGCGTCGAACAGCCCGCGGATCGCCCCCTCGCGCAGCCGCGCCTCGATGTCGGGGCGCACCCACGGCTTGACCTTGGGATCGAGCGCCGCCTCGAAGTGCACCAGCGTCACGCGTGCACCGGCGCGATGCAGCTCGAGCGCCGCGTCCACCGCACTGTTGGCCCCGCCGACCACGACCACGTCCTGATCGAACGCCACGTGCCCTTCGACGAACCGGTGCGTGACGTGCGGCGCATCCTCGCCCGGCACGCGGAGGCGGTTCGGGCGCCCGAAGTAGCCGGTCGCGACGATCACGTGCGGTGCGGTGATCGTCACGTCACCGTACGCGCGCGACGTCGCCTGCAACGACCATACGTCGTCCGTGCGCGCGATCGCGTCGACCGTCACGTACTGTCGCACGTCGAGCCCGAAGTGCCGCGTCACCGCGCGGTAGTAGGCGAGCGCCTCGCGTCGCGTCGGCTTGGCCCCCGGCACCACGAACGGCACGTCGCCGATGCTCAACCGCTCGGCCGTGCTGAAGAACGACATCTCCGTCGGATAGCTGGCGATGCCGGCGACGAGACAGCTCCGCTCGAGCACCACCGTGCGCAGCCCGCGACGCGTGCACGCGATCGCCGCTGCCAGCCCGCACGGCCCCGCGCCCACGATCGCGACGTCGACGCCCTCGCTCGGCGCGCCCGCACCGTGTGCACCGAGTGCATCGCGCGCAGCACTCACGCCGCGACCGCCTCCTCGAGGCCGATGATCTGGTCGCGTCGCGTCCCCACGCTCACGTACGTGATCGGCGTCTCGCACAGCGCCTCGATGCGATCGAGGTAGACGCGCGCCTCACGCGGCAGCCCCTCGAGCGTGCGAACGTCGCCCGTCGGCCGACGCCAGCCGTCGAACCATTCGTAGCGTGGCGTCGCGTGCTCGAGCAGCGAGAGATCGCCCGGGAATTCGGTGTGCAGCTCGCCGTCCACCTCGTAGCCGGTGCAGACGGCGAGGCGATCGAGCGTGTCGAGCACGTCGAGCTTGGTGACCGCGAGATCGGTGAGCCCGTTGACGCGCGCCGCGAAGCGCACGACCACACCATCGAACCAGCCGCACCGGCGCGCGCGTCCCGTCGTCGCCCCGAACTCGTTGCCGAGCGTGCGCATCTGCGTCTGCATCGGCTCGGGGAACTCGGTCGGCAGCGGGCCGTTGCCGACGCGCGTCGTGTAGGCCTTCACCACGCCAAGGATCCCGTGCAGCGCCGTCGGGGCGATGCCTGCGCCGATCGCCGCGCCCCCGGCGGTCGTGTTGCTGCTCGTCACGAACGGGTACGTGCCGTGATCGACGTCGAGCATCGACCCCTGTGCCCCTTCGAGCAGCACGCCCGCGCCGGACTTGAGCGCGCGATGCACGACCAGCCCCGTGTCCTCGGCCAGCGCGAGCAGGCGCGGCGCGAGCGACTCGAGCAGCGCGAGCGTCGCCTCGACCGAAACGCGGCTGTCGCTGCCGCTCGCGGCGAGGCGCCCGTTGGCGTGCGCGACACCCGCTTCGACGAGCGTGCGCAGGCGCGCCGGATTGCGCAGGTCGAGCACGCGCACGCCGCGTCGGCCGGCCTTGTCCTCGTACGTGGGGCCGATGCCGCGCCCCGTCGTGCCGATCGCCTTGCTCGAGGCGCTCTCGCCATCCACGAGCTTGTGATACGGGAGCACCATGTGCGCCCGCTCGCTGACGTAGAGCCGCCCCGTCACGTCGATGCCGTCGGCGACAAGCGTGTCGATCTCGCGGAAGAGCGTCTCGGGATCGAGCACGACGCCGTTGCCGATGGCACAGCGCACGCCCGGATGCAGGATGCCGCTCGGGATCTGGTGCAGGACGAACTTCTTCTCGCCCACGTAGACCGTGTGGCCGGCGTTCGCGCCGCCCTGATACCGGACGACCCAGTCGGCTCGCTCCGCGAGCACGTCGACCAGCTTGCCCTTGCCTTCGTCGCCCCACTGGGCGCCGACCACCACCACGGTGCGTCGGGTCGCATCGAACATCGGCACGCTCGTTCCGGCGGGCTCGGGGGGAGCGGGTGCCGGCGATGGAATCCAGGTCGTGGATCGCGCGTCGGTCGCCGCACCGGGCGCCACGGAACGCGAAACGCCCCGGGCGCGGTGCCCGGGGCGTCGGCGGAATCTACGCGGCGGCCGACGGGGCCGCGACGGCGGTGCGCTGGGGACAGTCCCCTCTGTCCCCACGTGGGGACAGAGGGGACTGTCCCCACACCGTGTCCCCACACCGCACTTACCCCGCACCCACAGGGCACCTACACCGCACCCACAGGGCATGCGAAGTCACCCGCTCGCTCCTGCAACCCGCCACCCCGCCCACCAGAGCCCGCTGGGGACAGTCCCCTCTGTCCCCACGTGGGGACAGAGGGGACTGTCCCCAGCGGGCTC
>ERZ1066136.64-NODE-64-length-116497-cov-14.033390_pt1 | contig 116497 bp, 96 predicted proteins | sample MGYA00382783_ERZ1066136 | MGnify/ENA primary metagenome ERZ1066136 (study PRJEB33369, sample SAMEA5778366) | biofilm metagenome | biome: Industrial cooling water; feature: Water cooling tower basin; material: Biofilm | place: United Arab Emirates | collected...
GCATAGCCCTCCGCTCGGCCGGGCGGTGACGGCTGAGGAACTACAGGACTGCAACGGATCAGAACAGGTGCTCAGGCAGCGACGGCGCGCGTGGTGCGCACCGGTGCGGACCGAACACTCACAAGAGATTCTTGGATGGGCCCCGAGCGCGGGCGTGCGCCCGCTCGCGCAGGGGAGTGGCAGTGGCTGTCCTGTCGTTCCTCCGCCGTCACCGGCCGGCCGAGCGGAGGGCATTGTTGGATCCGGAACCAACGCGGATCCCCCTTCACCGGAGGCTCCCCGCCCTCGGAGGCTCGTAAAAAAATTGCTGTTCGCGATGAGGGCGCTGCACGAACGCCCACTGACAAGACAGGAACGGCAGGCAACGACAGGAACGGCAGGCAACGACAGGAACGGCAGGGCACGGCACGGTCACGGCAGCAGCGACAGGACGAGCGCGGTCGCGCGGTCGGCGGCGCCGAGGTGGGCGGTGACGGTGGAGCGGGCGGCGGCGGCGGCGGTGTGGCGGGCGGGGAGGTCGTCGCACCAGCGGGCGAGGGTGGCGAGGGCGGTGCGCGTGTCGTGGACGGCGACGGCACCGCCCGATGCCAGCAGGAGGGCGGCGTCGCGGCTCGCGTGGTGGCGGGGGCCGAACGCGACGGGTACCCCGAAGGCGGCGGGTTCGAGGACGCTGTGGAGCCCTGCGTCGTGGAAGCCGCCGCCGACGTACGCGAGATCGGCGAGGGCGTAGAGTTCGCCGAGGACGCCGACGCGGTCCACGAGCACGACGTCGGCGCGGGCGTCGTCCGGGGCGTCGAGGCGGGCGCACGAGAGACCGCTGCGTGTCGCCCAGCGTTCGATCGGGGCGAGGTGCGAGGGCGTCGGTTCGTGGGGGGCGATGACGAGGCGCACTGCACCGGAGCGCGTCCGCGCGAGCTCGGCCCACGCGGCGAGGAGCACGGCGTCGTCGGCGGGCCAGGTGCTGCCGGCGACGAGCGTGGTGCGCGGGGTGTCGCGGAATCGCGTCATCCACGGCGCGACCTCCCACGCGCGCGCGGCACGTTCGACGACCTGGTCGTAGCGCGTGTCGCCGGTGACGCGGACGACACGCTCGCGGACGCCGATCGCGACGAGGCGCGCGGCGTCGGCATCGTCGATGGCGCCGACGGCGTCGAAGGCGGCGTAGGCATCGCGCGTGAGCAGCCGTGCGAGCGTCCCCTGTCGTGCGGACGACGCGGCGAGCGTCGCGCTGATCATGCCGAGCTTCGTGCCGCGCGCCTTCGCGCGCTCGACGAGCATCGGCCAGACGTCGAGCTTCGCGAGGACGAGCGCATCGGGGCGGAGCGCGTCGAGTGCGGCATCGACGTCGGCGGCGATGTCGAACGGGAGATAGCCCACGAAATCGGCGCCGGTGCGCGCCGCGAATCGTTCGGCGCTGGGCGAGAAGTGCGTGTAGGCGCGCTGCACGTCGGGGCGCTGCGCCGCGATGCGCTGCAGCACCGGGAGCGCCTGCAAGCCCTCGCCGACGCTCGGGGCGTGCATCCACAGCAGCGGACGTGACGGGTCGCGGCCACTGCGCGCGAAGTCACGATACCGATCGAGCAGTGCGCGTCGCGCGGCGAGCGTGCGCGCGAGCTTGCCCTCACCCGGAAGGCCCGTGGCGACGAGCAGCCGCGCGAGCAGCCCCGCGGCGCCCCACGGCAGCCGAAGCAGCGGATGCATCGCGCGTCAGTCGTGCATCGGTCGTGCGTCCGTCGCGTGTCGGTCGCCGGTCAGTCGAGCGTCACTTCTTCGTCGTGCCTGCGGCCTTGCGCGCGAGCTGCGTCGTGATCGCGCGGTCGAAGTCGGCGAGCGGATAGGCGCCGGCGATCGCCGTGTCGCCGATGAAGAACGTCGGCGTGCTCTGGACGCCTGCGGCGGTGACGCGATCGATGTCGGCCTGGATCAGCGGGCGCGTCGCGTGCGTCGTCATGCAGCGCCCCCACGCGACAGTGTCCACGCCGACGGCGACGGCGAAGCGACGGAGCATCGAGTCGGGCTTTTCGATCGCCGACCAGCGCGGCTGCGACGCGAAGAGCGAGTCGTGCATCGGCCAGAACTTCTTCTGCACCGATGCGCACATCGCCGCTTCGGCGGTCACCCAGGCGTGCCGGTGACTCGGCAGCGGCAGGTTGAGATAGGCGACCTTCATGCGACCGGGGCGCACGAACTTCGTGTCGAGCGCGCCCCACGTCTCGGCGTGGAAGCGCCGGCAGTAGGGGCACTCGAAGTCGCTCACCTCGAGCATCCAGAGCGTCGCGGCCGGATCGCCCTTGATGCGGCCGAGATCCGCCGCCTGCAGCAGCGCCGTGTCGAAGCCGGCGGTGGTGCGCTCGGCGGCGCGGCCCGTGTCGGAGGGCGTCGCGGCGGCTGCGGCGGGGGTGGTGTCGCCGCCCTTGGCGCAGGCGAGGACGGCGGCGGCGAGGAGCGGAACGAGAACGAGGCGCACGTCGGAGACCGGCGGGATGAGCGGAACGGGGTGACGGGGTGACGACGCGGCGAATGGTACCTCGGGCGTGCCCCGAGATGTGTTGCGCGCGCCTCCCCGCCCGGCGAGTGTACGGCGCGAAACGTCCGCGCCGCCGTGGCGTAGGATAGTCCGTCACCCGATCCCGTTCCCATGTTCCTTCGGACGGCGCTCGTCGCCGCCCTGTCGCTGCTCGTCCAGGGACCGCAGCTCCCCGAGCGCCCGACCGGCTACGTCAACGACTACGCGAACCTGCTCCCGCCCGAGAAGGCGGCGCTGCTCGTGCGCATCGCCGAGGACGTGAAGGCCAAGAGCGGCGGCGAGCTCGCGCTCGTGACGCTGCGCGATCTCGAGGGGCGCGAATCGTCGGAGATCGCGCTCCGCATCGGGCGCCAGTGGGGCGTCGGGGCGAAGACGGAACTCGGCGATCGGCGCAACAACGCCGGCGCGGTGATCCTCATCGTCCCCAAGGAGACGAACCAGTCGGGACGCGGCGCCTGTCGCATCGAGACGGGACGCGGCACCGAGGGATTCATCACCGACGGTGAAGCGGGCGAGATCTGTCGCGCGGCGGTGCCGTACTTCCAGCGCGGCGACTACGCGACCGGGATCCAGCTCGTCACCACGGGCGTGGCGCAGGAATTCGCGCGCGAGTTCGGCTTCACGCTCGACACGACGATCGTCCCGCGCGCCGCGGCGCCCCGGGCGGCACGTGGTGCGCCGGTGAGCCCGTTCGCGGTGCTGCTGCTGATCTTCGTGGCGATCCTCGTGCTCTCGGCGATCGGTCGCGCGGCGGGGCGCGGTGGACGGCGTGGCGGGCTGCCGGGTGTGGTCATCCTCCCGCCGATCGGTGGCGGTGGGTTCGGCGGCGGGAGCTTCGGTGGCGGCGGCTGGGGCTCGGGCGGCGGCTTCGGGGGCGGGTTCGGCGGCTTCGGTGGTGGCGGCGGCTTCAGCGGCGGTGGCGGAGGATCGGACTGGTGACGAACACCATGAACACGACGACGGGAAGCAGCGGCGTGACGGGCCGCGGTGCGACGACGGAGCGCGTCGCGTCGGGGCGCCACGTGGACGACTTCCTGGGCGCGCTGCGTTCGACCTTCGGCACGGGGCTGATCGGCGTGGTGCGCTTCGGCAGCACCGTCGCCGGTGAGGCGCTCCGCGGGCAGAGCGACACCAACCTGCTCGTCATCGTCGATGCGCTTCCGCTCGAACAGCTCCACGCCAAGGCGGGAGCGGTGCGACAGTGGGTGGACGCGGGCTACACCGCACCCCTCTTCCTCACCGACGAGGAGTGGCGCACGAGCGCCGACGTCTTCGCCATGGAGTATGCGGACGTGCTCCATCGCCACGAGGTGCTGCACGGCCGCCTCCCGCTCGACGGCATCCGGGTCGACCGCCGCGACCTGCGTCTGGGGGTCGAGCGCGAGGCGATGGGGAAGCTGCTCCAGCTCCGCCGCGCGATCCTCGCCGTCGGCGACACGGCCGAGGCGCAGCGACGCCTGCTCGGCAACGGCCTGTCCACGCTGATGGTGATCTTCCGCGGCGCGGTGCGCGTCGCGGGCGAGGACCCCGTGCAGGACTACCTCGCGCTGAGCGCGCAGCTCGCGACGACCGCGGGCTTCGACCCGGCGCCGTTCCAGCGTCTCGTGCAGCTCGTGCGCGGGACGCAGCCGCTGCCGGACGCCGAGGTGGCGGGCGTGCTGTCCGGTGTCCTGGCGGGCCTCGAGCGCCTCGTCGCGTGGCTCGACGGCGTGCGCGCGCCCACCGCCTGACATCACGCTGCCGTCACGCCGTTCGCGACCCTGTCGCACCGATCGTTCGCCGTTCCATCCTTCACGTACGACATCACACTGCATCCGGGGACGAACACCATGCACGCCATGACGACGACCACCACCGCCCGCCGCCCCGTCGGCGCCCGCTGGCTGCGCCGCCTGGCGCTCGTGCTGCCGCTCGCGCTCGCGGGGTGCGGCTACAACGAGATCCAGAGTCTCGACGAACGCGCGGCCAAGTCGCAGAAGGACATCGAGGTGCAGCTCCAGCGCCGCGCCGACCTGATCCCGAACCTCGTGCAGACGGTCAAGGGCTACGCGTCGCAGGAAGAGCGGATCTTCGTCGCCGTCGCCGAAGCGCAGCGCGGCCTCACCGGCGCGCTCGGTCGTCCGGGTGGCGCGAATCCGCAGGAGCTCGCGAGCGCGAACGACAACCTCAATCGCGCGATCGCCCCGCTGCTCACGCTCGTCACGAGCTATCCGCAGCTCAAGAGCGACCAGCAGTTCCTGCGACTGCAGGACGAGCTCACCGGCACCGAGAACCGCATCGGCGTGAGCCGCCAGGACTACAACGAGGCGGTGCGCCAGTACAACGAGTACATCCGCAAGTTTCCCGCGGTGCTGACGGCCAAGGTCACGGGAGCCAAGGCGCGCGAGTACTTCGAGGTCACCGACGCGGGGAAGCGTGAAGTGCCGAAGGTCGAATTCGACACCAAGCCGGCGGGGACGAACTGATCGTCGATCGTCGTGCTGGCGAAGCGGCCCGTTCCCTGGTGCAGGGGGCGGGCCGGTTCGTTTCTTCGGCGTTTGTGCAGCGCCCTCAACGTCATTGGCAATTTCTTGACGAGCCTCCGCTCGCGGTGCGCGTCTCTCGGGCGTTCGTGCGCCGCCCTCACCGCAAACAGCAATTCTTGGCGAGCCTCCGAGGGCGGGGAGCTTCCGGTGAAGGGGGATCCGTGTGCGTTCCGGATCCAACATTGCCCTCCGCTCGGCCGGCCAGTAACGGCTGAGGAACTACAGGACTGCAACAGATCAGAACAGGTGCTCAGGCAGCGACGGCGCGCGTGGTGCGCTCCGGTGCGGACCGAACACCCACAAAAGATTCTTGGATGGGCCCCGAGCGAGGGCGTGCGCCCGTTCGCGCAGGGGAGTGGCAGTGGCAGTCCTGTAGTTCCTCAGCCGTCACCGCCCGGCCGAGCGGAGGGCGATGCCTGGACCCGGAACGCACCACGATCCCCCTTCGCCGAAAGCCCCCCGCGAGCGGAGGCTCGTCAAAAAAATCGCTGTTGGCGATGCGCGCGCTGCACGAACGCCCGCTGAAAAGACAGGAACGACAGGCAACGACAGGAACGACAGGAACGACAGGAACGGCAGGCGGGAACGCGTCTCCGCGACGTCAGAGCTGCCGGTTCCGCTCGTACATGAGATTGCGGGGCGTGATCCGCCATTCGTGGCGGCGGACGACGGTGGGCATGCCGGCGCCGGTGGAGTCGGTGCGCATGCGGGTGCGGACGACGAGCGAGGTGATGCGGTCGTAGTCGTCGAGCGTGTCGGCGTTGATGCCGTTCGCGAGGGCGCGTTCGACGCCGTCGGTGAAGAGGAGGCGGGCCTCGAACTGTTCGACGCCGCCGGCGACGGGACTCGCGCGGAGCGTGCCGTCGGCGTTGAAGCCGTCGACGCGGAGCAGGCGACGCGTGGCCGCATCGCGGTACCACCCGGTGACGACGAGGCGCTGGATGGTGACGCCGGAGTGCGGGATCGCGAGGCCACCGCTGAATGCCGCGGGGAAGACGAACAGCGACGCGCCGGTCGCGATGCGCACGTCCACGGTCGCGCCGTTGTCGGTCACGGCGGTGACGAGGACGAGGCGGCGCTGTGCGGCGACCTGCAGCCGCGCGACGTCGCCGGGGCGGATGCGGAAGCCGTTGGCATCCTTGCGGAAGCGCAGGCAGTCCACGCCACACTCGCCGCCGGCGGGGAGCGGATCGGGGAGTGCGGGGTTCGGCGGCGCCATGTCGTACGTCGGCGCCTCGCTCGGGTCGAACGGCACCGAGAGCGTCATCACCGTGTCGCCGCGCGCGGCGAGCGAGCCGAAGTCCTGCAGACTCTCGAACGCGATGCCGGCGTCCTGCACGTCGCGCGTGAGCGCCATCGCGACGAAGCGCGCGTCGCGTGCGAGCGTGTCGTGTGCCTTCGCGCGGCGCTGGCTGCGCCACGTGCCGAGCGCGAACGACGTGCCGATGGCGAGCACCACGATCCCGATCGACAGCGAGATCACGAGCTCGATCAGCGTGAAGCCGTGGCGCACGTCGCGTGTGCGCGCGAGGCGACTCGGGTGGCGGTGGCGCGTCATGCCGCGCCTCATTGCCGGTGGAGCGTGCCGCCCCGGTAGACGTGCGTCGCGACGGTCACGGGCTGCGCGAGCCGCGGGCCGTCCACCACGACGTCGACGCGGAGCAGGTTCGAGGCGAGCTGCGTGACGACGGTGCGGCGCGAGTAGGCGCCGGCGGCGTCGGGATGGCCCGATTCGTCGATCGCGACGGCGCTCTCCGACGCGAGCCCCCACGGATCGCGGGCGCGCAGCTCCTCGACGTACGCGCGCGCGGTGGCGAGGGCGACGGTGCGCGTGCCGGCGCGTCCCTGCGCGCGGATCGTCGACGCGTTCGCCGCGGCGATCGCCATGGCGCCGGTACCGAGCAGGATGATCGCGACCATCACGGCGATGAGCGAGAAGCCGGCGCGCGTGCGCAGTGCGGAGCGTCGTGCGGGGCGTCGTGCGGAAAACGTGTGCCGGGAGGGCGTCATCGCCAGGCTCCATCGGTGAAGGTCCAGAGTCGCACGTTGCCGGCCGCGGTCACGGTCAGCGCGGTGGCGGAGCGTGCATCGGCCTCGTGGCCGACGTACAGCGTGAAGGACGTGCCGAACGGTTCGGGGATGCCGCGTCGATCGAACCGGAAGCGGTGCTCGGCGCCCGGTGTGACGGGAACGGAATCGCCGGGCACCGCGGGGAGCGCGCCGCGTCCGAAGCGGAGGCGCGGATCGAGGCGACGCTCGGCGCCCGTGCCGTACGCATCGCGCTCCGCGGCCGATTCCGCGAACGTGCTGTCGCGATCCACATCGAGGAAGAAGCGATACGACGTGTCGTCCACCACGAACCGCACGGCGCTCCGCGACGAGTAGGCGCGGGTGCGTGCGAGTTCGAGATCCTGCACGACCTGACGCGCGGCGCCGTCGGCGGCCTGCCGCGGCGTCTCGCGCAGCCGCGTCACGCCGACCGCGGTGAGGATGCCGAGGATGACCATCACCATCACCAGCTCGACCATCGTGTAGCCGCGTCGCGTCGCGGCGGCGTGCCCGGTCGCGGCGCGGCGCATCAGAAGATGTTCCGGAAGGAGATCTGCAGCGTCGAGCCGAGGAGCGGCGTGCCGGGCGGGAGGTTGTTCGGATCGCGGAACCGCGTGTCGAACGCCCACGCGCGGTTCGGGGCGAGGTAGTACGCCTGGCCGTTGAGTCCGTGGTTCCACGCCCCCGTGCTCTGCGTGCTCGGGAAGAGACAGACGAGCGACCCCGTGTAGGTGAACGTGGAGGTGTTCCAGCTCTCGAGGAAGCGCGGGAAGTTCTCGAGGCCGCCCCCATACTGCTGCGGCGCACCGACGCGCATCCAGTCGGCGGGCGTCTCGCTGTTGCCGGCGATCATCGCGACGTTGACGGTCATCGAGGCCGCACCGCGCCGTGCGAACGTCGCCTGCTGTCCGTCGTCCCAGTTGCCACTGAGGTAGGTGACGGCGTCGGCGAAGATCGCCGCCGGGCGCCAGTTGATCGTGTTGTAGTTGCCGCGCACGTACATGGGCACGTTGGTGGCGACGCTCAACCCGCCGTTGCTGCCCGTCGGCGGGTTGGGGAGCTGCGCGCCGTTGTGCAGTCTGAGCGCGGGATAGTTGCGCGCCGCGTTCGCCGGCTCGATGCCGCGCACCTCGACGTAGATGATGCTCACCCGGCGTGCGTTCGGGTCACCGTTGACCCACGTGCGCAGTGCGCCGACGTCGAGGTCGATGATCTCCACGCTCGTCATCTCGCGCCCGTCCCAGAAGCGGTTCGGGGTGAAGCGGAAGACGGCCTGACAGGTCGCGTTCGGGAGTTGCACGAGCCCCGCGCCGCGGAAGAACTGCACGTTGGCGCAGAAGTTCGCGGGGGTCGACAGATCCTGCGCGAGATCGACGACGAGCCGCAGGTCGGCCTTGTTGGCCATGCGCACCTGCTGCACGTCGGGGCTGTCGCCGGGCTGGGCGGGGCGGATCAGCTCGATCGGGTTCATCCCCGTCGGGAGCGGGAGGCGGAGGGGGCGCACGCCACTCGCCCGCGACTGCAGCCGCCCGCCGAACCGGCTGTTCGACATCGTCACGAATGCGGCGCCGTGTGCGCGCGGGTCGCGACTGTCGAAGTCGAGTGTGGTGAGCACACCCGACTGGTTCGCGATGCGCACACCGCCGAAGCGCTCGTTGCGATCCTTGCGCTGCCAGAAGACGGAGTCGGCGCTCGAGACGCGGCTCGTGTAGTTGGACGCGTTCGAGCTCAGGTAGAGCGCCCCGTTGGTGTGCACCCACCCGACGAACGTCATCAGCGGCCCGTTGAGGATCTCGAGGTCGCGGTCGAAGAAGACGCCGAACTGGAAGATCGGGATCGACTGCGCCACGACGCCGAGTTCGACGGCGGCCTGATTGCCCTGCGGATCGTTGGCCGTGACGCGCACCTGCATCGGCTGCTCGACGGCAAAGAGTCCCGCATAGGCGCCGCGCGTGATGGTGCGGTAGTCCGGCGTGCCGACGGCCGAGGTCTGCTGCTGGAAGACGTAGCCGTCCATCACGGGCGGCTGCAGCGCGGTGATCTCGCCGGGCGAGATGGCGCCGTCCTGCATGGCGGCATCCAGCTGCGCCATGACCTGGTCGGCACCGCCCTCGGCCGCGTAGTTGACGCGCGCGGCGCGCACGTCGAAGGCGGCGGTGCGGGTGAAGGTCGTCACGGCGGCCATCGCCGCACCGACGAGCGACCCGAAGAGGACGAGGAGGAGAAGCGTCGCCTCGAGGGCGAAGCCGGGGCGTCCGGCGATCGGCGCGGGGCGCCGCATCGGGACTCCACCACGGGGACGTGCAGTCAGCGTCGACATGCCACACCTCAGAGACGGGTCTCGCCTAGCGGGACGATGGACGGGTCCGCTAGTAACAGCCGAGTCCGCTCTGGGTGTGGCAAGTCGCCGCGAGTGCAGCGAGTCGATGTAGGTGACGCCCGGTCGGCGCCGACGCCCGAGTGGATGGCATCGTCCGGGCCAGCGTCGCTCCCTTGCTGCTAAGTCGCCGCCTCGCAACGGCTTGCGAGACGGCGCCCGCCGAACGGCCGAGGCGGAGCAACGGTGCAGGTCGCCACGAGCATGGCATTTCGCAACGCCACCGCATTCGCCAGGCCAGGCATCGATGCGCGAGGCTCATGCATCGTGAGTGCACGCGCATCGGTCGTCAAGCAAACACGACCGTAAGACACTCGTGACGGGCGGGTGATCGGTGGCGCCTCGCCCGCGCGCGCCACGGGCGCCGGACTCGCCCCCGCGAACGCGTCAGGCGGGCGAGGCGGCTGAGGCGGGTGGTTGCTCGCGTGGGAAGAGTGGCGCTCCCTTGGTCACGCGCCACCCCGCTGGATCGGGGACGGCGAGCGTCGGCCACGGCTGCGCGTGCACGTCGCCGGGCGCGCCTAGCATCGACCAGAGCGCCTGCGCCCTGGCCGGCATCACCGGCGCGATCGCGATCGCCATGCGCGCGAGCGCGCGCACCGTCGTGCCGAGGATCGCGAGCAGCTCGTCGCGGCGCGCGTCGTCCCTGGCGACGGTCCACGGCTGCCGCGACTGCACGTACTCGTTGGCGCGGGCCACCGTGCGCCACGTCGCCTCCAGCGCCTGATGCACGAGGTAACCACGCGTGCCGTCCATCGCGGACGCGGCGTCGCGCAGGTCGGCGAGATCGGCGTCGTCGATGTCGGCGTCGAACGTCGCCGGCACGATGCCGTCGCAGTACTTCTCGACCATCGTCGTGGCGCGGCTCGCGAGGTTGCCGAGCGCGTTCGCGAGATCGGCGTTGTACCGCTCGGCGAACCGTTCCCACGAGAACGAGCCGTCGGCGTCGAACGGCACTTCGCGCAGCAGGAAGTAGCGGAACGCGTCGGGGCCGAAGCGCTCGATCGCCTCGCCGATGTCGAGCGAAACGCCGGCGCTCTTGCTGAACCGCTCGCCGCCGAGCAGCACGAAGCCGTGCGCCCAGACCCGCTCGGGGAGCGGGAGCTCGGCCGCCATCAGCATCGCCGGCCAGATGACGACGTGGAAGCGCGTGATGTCCTTGCCGATGACGTGCAACGACGCGGGCCAGCGCGTCGCCCAGTCGCCGTCGGGGAAGCCGGTGGCGGTGAGGTAGTTCGGCAACGCGTCGAACCAGACGTAGGTGCTCTGCACCTCGCCGTCGCCGCTCGGCACGGGGAACGGCACGCCCCACGCGAAGCGCGCGCGCGACGCCGAGATGTCGTCGAGCCCCTGGTCGAGGAGCCCGAGGATCTCGTTGCGACGGCTCGACGGCTGGCAGAAGTCGGGACGCTCGACGAGGAGTGCGCGCAGCCGCTCCGCGTACGCCGAGAGCCGGAAGAACCAGTTGCGCTCCTCGGTCCACTGCAGGACGCGTGTCGCGTGGAGCGGGCAGCGGCCGTCGACGATCTCGCTCTCCGCCTTGAACGCCTCGCAGCCGACGCAGTACCACCCCGCGTAGGCCTTCTCGTAGAACGCGTCCGGCGACCGTTCGAAGATGCGCGTGATGAGCGCCTGCACGCCGCGCCGATGCGCGTCGCCGGTCGTGCGCATGAACTGGTCGTGAGAGATGCCGAGGCGCACCCACATCGCCTCGAAGCGCGTCGCGATCTCGTCGACGAGCGCCTGCGGCGCGACGCCACGCGACTCGGCGGCCTGCGCGACCTTCTGCCCGTGCTCGTCCATCCCGATGAGGAAGTGCACGTCGCGGCCCATGGCGCGATGGAACCGGGCGATGGCGTCGGCGCCGACCTTCTCGAAGGCGTGGCCGACGTGCGGGTCGCCGTTGGCGTAGTCGATGGCGGTGGTGATGTAGAAGCGGGTCACGTCACGAAAGAAAGCACGACGGGGAAGCGCGATCCCGTTCCCGGATGCATCGCAGTCGAACTGCAACAGCAATAACGCAGAGGTCACGGAAAGAACGGCGTGGTCGCAGAGGAGCGCGCTGCGCACCTGAGCGACCGCACGAACCGGAACGGCAGGAACGCAGCAGTCACGGAAAGAACGGCGTGGTCCCAGTGGAGTGCCTTTCGCACGTCTGCGACCTCGCCGTTGGCACTGCGACCTCTGCGTTCCCGCCGTTCCGCGGTTCGCGCCGTTCCCGCCGTTCCCGCCGTTCCCGTCGTTCGCGGCGCTCGAGTGCCGGGATGGATCAGGGCTGATCGGTGAGCGGCTCGGCTGACGGCTCGTCGTCGCCGTCGGCGCCGGACTGGCGGGCCCGGTTGCGGCGGCCACCACGGCGGCCGCGGCGGCGGCGCTTGCGTGGGGCGACGGAGCCGTCGGCGGCGAGGGTCGGCGGGGCGTCGTCGGTCTCGTCGTCGGCGTCGTCCGTGTCGTCGTCGTCGATCGCGGGGGTCGGTGCGTCGGGCGAGGGCGTGGCGCCGGGGCGGGCGAGGGCGGGCGGTGCGGCGATGGGCACGGCCGGGGCGCACGCGTCGTCCTGCGCGGCCGACGTCGACGGCGGCAGCGGCGGTGGGGCGGTGCGGGGGGTCGTGGGTGCGGGCGGGAGCACCGGGAGGCGACGTGGGGCCTCCTCGATGGCGAGGCCCTCGACGGGGCTCTCGCGCGCGGCGTCGACGTCCACCGCGGCGATGCCGTCGTCGGTGCCGCCGTCCAGTTCCGCCAGCGCGACGACGCGAACCTCGCCATCGAGGCCGCGCAACGTGACGAGATCGCGGAAGATGTCGGTGGCCACGACCTTCTCCTCGCCGCGCGCCGTCACGAGGATGCGCCCTTCCTTGGGGAAGCGGCGACGGCTCTGCACGTAGAAGTCGTGCTCGTAGCGCAGGCAGCACATCAGGCGGCCGCACGCACCGCTGATCTGCATCGGGTTGAGCGAGAGCCGCTGGTCCTTGGCGACACCGAGGTTGACGGGGCGCAGTTCGGGAAGCCACGACGCGGAGCAGTACTGGCGGCCGCAGCGCCCGATGCCGTCGAGCCGCTTCGCTTCGTCGCGCACGCCGATCTGCTTGAGTTCGATGCGCGTGCGGAACGTGCTCGCCAACTCGCGCACGAGTGCGCGGAAGTCGACGCGCTTCTCGGCCGTGAAGTAGAGCGTGAGCTTGCGGCGGTCCCACTGCCACTCGGCGTCCGTGACCTTCATCGGCAACGCGTGCGCGCGCACGGCCTGCATCGCGCCGCGCCGCGCCTGTTCGTTCTCGTCGGCGAGCGATTCGGCGCGCCGCAGGTCGTCGCGCGTCGCAAGACGCAGCACGCGCTTCGGCGGTTGGCCGAGCATCGCGCCGTGCGGCACGCCGCGCCAGCGCAGCTCGGCGCGTTCCCCCGTGGCGTGGATGCGACCGAGATCCTCGCCGCGATCTCCCTCGACGATGACGCCCGCCGGCGCGCCCGGCGGCGGCGCGACGTCGTCCCAGTGGAAGAACTCGCGGCGATTTCCCTTGAAGGAGATCTCGATCAGCTCGGACACGTCGCCTCAGCCGATGAACTGGCCCATGCGCAGGAACTTCTCGCGTCGCCGCCGCACGAGCTTCTCGGGACGCAATCCGCGCAGGTCGTCGAGCTGTTCGAGCAGGACCTTCTTCAGGTTCGCGGCCGCACCCTGATGATCGGTGTGCGCACCACCCTCGGGCTCGGGGACGATCGCGTCCACCACGCGCAGCTCGTAGAGATCCTGCGCGGTGATGCGGAGCGCGCTCGCGGCCTTCTCGCGCATCTCGACGGACTTCGCGTCCTTCCAGAGGATCGCCGCGCAGCCCTCGACGGTGATCACCGAGTAGATCGCGTTCTCGAGCATGTTGACGCGGTCACCGACGCCCAGCGCGAGCGCGCCGCCCGACCCGCCCTCGCCGATGATGGTCGCGATAAGCGGCACCTCGAGCTGCGACATCTCGAACAGGTTGCGCGCGATCGCCTCGGACTGTCCGCGTTCTTCGGCGCCGAGGCCGGCCCACGCACCCGGCGTGTCGATGAAGGTGATCACGGGCACCTGGAACTTCTCGGCGAGCTTCATGAGGCGGAGCGCCTTGCGGTAGCCCTCGGGGTGGGGCATGCCGAAGTTGCGCTTGAGGTTCTCCTTGGTGTCGCGACCGCGCTGCTGGCCGATGATCATCACCGTCTCGCCGTCGAGACGCGCCCAGCCACCGACGATCGCGGCGTCGTCACGGAAGGCGCGATCGCCGTGCAGTTCGATCCAGTCGGTGAAGATCAGCTCCACGTAGTCGAGCGCGAACGGGCGCAGCTTGTAGCGCGCGACCTCGACGCGCTGCAACGGCGAGAGCGACTTGTAGATGTCGCGCCGCATCTCGGCCAGCCGCCGCTCGAGCGGGGCGAGCGTGTCGCCGACGGCGAGCGACTGCTTGTCGGCGAGGCTCCGGAGCTCCTCGATCTGCCGTTCGAGTTCGGCGATCGGCTTCTCGAATTCCAGGACGCTGGTGGCCATGAGCGTGGGTGCGGGTGGTCGTCGGTCAGGCGCCGCGCACGAGGCGCACGCGTTCGGGGCCGAGCAGGGCGCGCAGATCGCCGAGCGCACTGCCGTCGGCCGCCATCGTCAGCGACCGGGATCGGAATCGGGTGCGTCGGCCGCGGCCGTCGTCCCAGACGAGTTCGAGCGGAGCGGAGCCGGGATGCGCCTCGACGGCGGCACGCACGTCCGACATCACCGACGGCACGATCGTCACCGCGGCGTCGAGCGCGACGGAGACGATCACGCGGCCGTCGGTGCGCATGCCGGCCAGCGGGACGATCTCGTCGACGATGAAGCTCGGCGACTCGGCATCCTGATCGCGCCGACCGAAGCCGCCGCGCAGGAGCACCGGGACGTCGGTGTACACGGTGCTGCCGATCTCGGCCCACTTGTCGGGGAAGACGAGCAGTTCGATCGAGCCGCTGAAGTCCTCGACCTGCAGCCGCGCGAACTCCTTGCCCGACTTCTTGCTGAGCTGTCGGCGGACCGCGGTGATCACGACGCCGAGCGTCATGCGCTCCTCGGTCCACTTCGGCGGGATCGTCGCGATCGTGTGCGTGGTGAAGAGCTCGCACTCGGTGCGGAACGGCTCGAGCGGATGCCCCGAGATGTAGAAGCCGAGGATCGCCTTCTCCTGCGTGAGCCGCTCGGAGTCGCCCCACGGTTCGAGGCGCGGCAGCGCGGGACGCTCCTTCGGTGCGCCCGCCGCGGCGTCCACTTCGCCGAAGAGCGAGCCCTGTCCGATGTCGGCGTCGGCGCGCGCGAGCGAGCCTTCCTGCATCGCGGCGTCGAGCGCGGCGAGGAGCTGGGCACGGTGACCGCCGAGGCCGTCCATCGCGCCCGAGAGCACGAGCGCCTCGAAGACGCGCTTGTTGCAGAGGCGCAGGTCGACGCGTTCGCACAGATCCCAGAGCGAGTCGAAGCGGCCGCCCTCGGCGCGTGCGCCGAGAATGCTGTCGATCGCCGCGCGTCCGACGTTGCGCACCGCGCCGAGCCCGAAGCGGATGCGACGATCGTCGATGACCGTGAACTTGAAGCCCGATTCGTTCAGGTCGGGCGGCAGGATCTCGATCCCCATCGCCCGCGCTTCGGCGATGTATTTGATGACGCTCTCCGTGTCGCCGATGCACGACGTGAGCAGCGCCGCCATGAACTCGGCCGGGTGATGCGCCTTGAGCCAGGCGGTGTGGTAGGCGACGACGGAGTAGGCGACGCTATGACTTTTGTTGAACCCGTACCTGCCGAACGTCTCGATCTGCGACGCGAGATCCTCGATCACCGCGGGCGGATGGCCCTTGGCGATCGCCTTTGTCCTGAACTTGCCGAGCTCCTTCTGGATGAGCTCCGCGTCCTTCTTGCCGACGGCCTTGCGGAGCACGTCGGCTTCGGCGAGCGAGATGCCGGCGAGGACCTGCGCGAGGCGCATCACCTGTTCCTGGTAGGTGATGACGCCGTACGTCGGCTCGAGGATCGGCTCGAGCTCGGGGAGGGCGTAGCTGACCGGCTCCTCGCCGCGCTTGCGCCGGATGTACGCCAGATGCATCCCGCTGTCGAGCGGGCCGGGACGCAGCAGCGCGTTCGACGCCACGAGGTCGTCGAAACGGTCGCAGCGCATCTGCCGGAGCACGTCGGTCGCGAGCGGCGACTCGAACTGGAAGACGCCCGCGGTCCGCCCCGCGCGCAGCATGCGGTACGTCGCCTCGTCGTCGAGCGGCAACGCGTCGAGGTCGATCCGCCTCCCCGACCGCTCCTCGATGGCCTTCACGGCGTCGGTCACCACGGTCAGCGTGGTGAGGCCGAGGAAGTCCATCTTGAGCATGCCCGCCTTCTCGAGCGCGTTCATGTCGTACTGCGTCACCACCACCGACTCGTCGTCGCCCGCGCCCGCGCCCTTGGACGACTGCGTGCAGATCGGGACGTAGTCGTCGAGCGGGCCGGGTGCGATGACGACGCCCGCCGCATGCACGCCGGTGTGACGCGAGAGGCCCTCGAGGGCGGACGCGTAGTCGAGCAGGCGCCGATAGCGCTCGTCGCCATCGTAGAGGTGACGCACGTCGGCGATCTGCTGGATCGCCTCGCGCACCGTGAGCGAGAAGTTCGGCGCGTTCGGGATCAGCTTGGCCAGCGCGTCCGTCTCCGCCGGCGTGAAGCCGAGCACGCGCCCGACGTCCTTGACCGCCGCGCGCGACTTCATCGTCCCGAACGTGACGATCTGCCCGACCGACGCCTTGCCGTACTTCTGCCGGACGTACTCGATCACCTCGCCGCGCCGCTCAAAGCAGAAGTCGACGTCGACGTCGGGCATCGAGACGCGTTCCGGATTGAGGAAGCGCTCGAAGAGGAGGTCGAACCTGATCGGGCAGACGTTGGTGATCTGCAGCGCGTACGCCACCAGCGACCCCGCCGCCGAGCCGCGCCCCGGCCCGACGGGGATGCCGCGGTCGCGCGCCGCGCGGATGAAGTCCGCGACGATCAGGAAGTAGCCCGCGTAGCCCGTCTTCGTGATGACGTCGAGCTCGTAGCCCAGGCGCTGCTCGATGTCGGCGGGCAGCGGTGTGCCGTAGCGCGCGACGGCCCCCTCGCGCGCGAGCTGCACGAGCAGGTCGTTCTCGGTCGCGACGCCCGCGGGGAGCGGGAACGACGGCACGTGGTACTTCTTCTCGAACGTGACGTCCGCCTCGTCGGCGATGCGGAGCGTGTGCTCGAGGACGTCCGGGCGATCGGGGAACCGGGCCCGCATCTCGTCCGCGTTCTTGAAGTACAGCCCGCGGTCGTAGTGCATCCGGTTCGGATCGGCCCGATCCTTCCCCAGGCCGATGCAGAGCAGGACGTCGTGCGCATCGTGATCGTCGCCGCGCAGGAAATGCGCGTCGTTGGTCGCGACCACCGGCAGGTTCAGGTGCCGACCCAGCCGGAAGACCTCGGCGTTGAGCTTGTCCTGCCCTTCGGAATCGTGTCCCTGGACTTCGAGGTAGTACCGATCCTTGAAGACGTCGGCGTACCACTCGGCCGTCGCGACCGCCTCGTCCCAGCGGCCGTCGAGGAGCGCGGTCCCGACCTCGCCCGCCATGCAGGCGGAGGAGACGATGATCCCCTCGGCGTACTTCGCGAGCAGTTCGCGATCGACGCGGGGGCGCGTGTAGAACCCTTCGGTGTACGCGAGGGACGAGAGCTTGACGAGATTCCGGTAGCCGACGCGGTCGCGGGCGAGGAGGACCAGATGGTAGGCGGCGCGCGCGCCGGGACCGGCGCGCCCCTTCTGTCGTCGATCACCCGGGGCCACGTAGGCTTCCATGCCCAGGAGCGGTCGGATCCCGGCCTTGCGCGCCTTTTCCTGGAACTCCCAGGCCGCGTGCATGTTGCCGTGATCGGTGATCGCGAGGGCCGGTTGCTCGAACTCCTTGGCGCGACGGATCAGGTCATCGATCCGGTTCGCGCCGTCGAGCAGCGAGTATTCGCTGTGGCAGTGTAGGTGCACGAAAGCCATACGGTGTCCCCATCTTAACGGATCGGCCGGCTCCCCGCACCCTGCGCGGGTGCCCCTCACGTCAGCGTAACTCGTTCATGAGCCAGCACTTGCGCGCGATGCAGCGCCTTCGCTTCCGGGGGGTGTTCCTCTTTCTGCCGGCCGTCGGCCTGGTGGTCGCCTGCGGCGGCGGCGACGACGAGCCGCGGGATCCGGGGACGGGTGTGGATCCGAACACGGTGACGGTCGCCGTCGCGAGCGGGAACGACCAGAGCGGCCCTGCGGGGGGACGGCTCGCGCAGCCGCTCGCGGTCGCGGTGCGCGGCCCTGACGGCGCGCCGGCGCGCGACATCACGATCCGCTTCCGCCGCGTGTCGGGCACGGTGACGCTGCTCGACACGCTCGCCGTCTCGGACTTCGACGGCACGGCGCGCGGGACGGTGCTGCTGGGCACGACCACGGGGGCAGCGCGCATCTCGGCCGAGGTGCTGCAGGCGCCGACGCGCGCGGTGACCTTCGATCTCACGGTGTCGCCGCCGCCGACGATCGCCGCGCTGTCTCCGGCCACCTTCGGGCCGGGCGACACGATCCGCGTCACGGGGACGGGCTTCGCGCTCCTCGGCACGTCGCCGGGGGTGCTGTTCGCCGGCGAGCGGGGGACGCTCGTGCCCGGGAGCATCACGGCGACCGAACTGCGCGCCGTCGTGCCGCCGTGTGTGCCGGCCGGTCCGGTGCAGGTCCGGCTGCAGGCGAACGAGCTGCAGACCGCGCCGGTCGACGGGACCGCGGCGACGCGCAACGCGCCGCTCCGGTTGGCCGAGTTCGAGGCGGTGACGCTGCCGGCCGCACGTGCGGCGTCGTGCCTCGCCTTCGCCGGCAACGCGCGCTATGCCCTGTTGCCGAGCTTCGCGGCGACACGCGACTTCGCCGTCGGCCGCTCGCGCGATTCGGTGCCGAGCTTTCCGTACGTGATCGGCGCGTCGGGCACACCGACGCCGCAGGTGATCGGACAGCGTCCACCGCGCACCGACGATCCCGCCGCCGCCTTCCATCTCTTCCTCCGCTGGCAGGAGCGCCAGATCGCGAGCGAGGCGGCATCGGCGTATCGGCAGGCGCGCGTGACCGATGGCGTCTCCCTGTCGCTCGCGCGGGCCGATCTCCCCGCGGTGGGGAGCACGCGCCAGTTCCAGGTGCTCAACTCACTGACCGCGTCGCCCGCGACCTACGCGACGGTCACGGCGCGCCTCGTGTACGCGGGGAGCAACATCCTGCTCTACGTCGACCAGGCGACGCCGACGCCACCGAGCGGCGTCGCCGACACGACCTACGCGCGCCTGGGCGTGCAGTTCAACGACGATCTCTTCCCGATCGACGCGCGCACCTTCGGCGCGCCGACGGACATCGACGGGAACGGCCGCACGCTGGTGCTCTTCACGCCGGTCGTGAACCGGCTCACGTCGGATCGCGCGGGGTGCGGGTCGTACATCGCCGGCTTCTTCAACGGCATCGATCTGGTGGCGACGAGTTCGCGCGGCAACCGCGGCGAGATCTTCTACGGCAGCGTGCCGGGGGCGCAGATCAGCAGTCAGGCGAACTGCCTGCTCACGATCGCCAACTGGAATCGCGCCACGCCCGCGACGTTCATCCACGAGCTGCAGCACCTGATCTCGTTCGGCCAGCACGTGCTGCGCCGCAACGGCGAATCCGAGGACGTCTGGCTCAACGAAGGGCTCAGTCACATCGCCGAGGAGCTGGGTGGGCGGCTCTACGAGCAGCGCTTCCCGGCGCCGGCCGATCGCACCGATCCCGCGCAGCTCTTCCCGAACTCGGCGCAGGGCTTCCTGCCGCCCAACTTCTCGAACGCGTACGACTTCTTCTCCAGCCGCACCGAGTACTCGCTCACCTCGCCGACGGAGTTCGGGACGCTGGAGGAGCGCGGCGTGGCGTGGCTCTTCCTGCGGTGGCTCGGCGACCTGCGCGGCGAGCAGCTGTACGGGCAGCTCGTGCAGACGAATCGCACCGGCACGGCGAACGTCGAGGCGGTATCGGGCGAGCCGTTCACGCGGCTCTTCGCCGACTTCGCGACCGCGGTGCTGCTCGACAATTTCCCCGGCGCCGACACGACGCGCATCAACCCGCGCTACCAGATCCGGTCGCGCAACCTGCGCGCGATCTACGCCCGCTTGAACGCGATCGACCGCACGAACTTCCCGCGCCCGTACCCGCTCGAACTCGCGGACCTTCCCGCCGCGCAGCGCCTCACGGCCGGCGGCAGCTTCACCGGGTCGCTCAAGCCGGGTGCGTTCGACCTCTTCGAACTCCGCCTCACCGGCGGCGCCGCGAACGCCTCGTTCCGCGCGCCGACCGGGTCGTTCCAGTCCGACCTGAACGCGCAGCTCACGGTCGTGCGGATGCCCTGATCACCGGCACCGGTGCGGTGGCCGCGCTCCGGTGCTGTGGTGGCGGTACGAACGGCAGACCGCGGAGATGCGGGGGGCGCGCGAAGGGACGCGGAGAACCGACTTTGGAAACGTCGTCTCCGTTCCTCCGAAGTTCCTCGTCCGTTCAGGATCTTGAACTGATTTGGACTTCGGAGGAACGGAGACGACGGGAGGACGGAGACGTCTGTTTGCAAGGCCTTCCTCCGCGCCCCTTCGCGCGCCCCCGCATCTCCGCGGTCTGCCGTTCAGGTCTGCCGTTCAGGTCTGCCGTTCCGAACGGCCTCTCCCGAAAACCGCTCGTTCGGAGACACGAGTCACCGCGCCGGTGCGGTCGCGCCGACGGTGCGGACGACGTCGAAGAGCTTCTCGACGTCGCACCCCTTGGCGAGGAAGGCGTCGGCGCCGAGGCGCGTGGCTTCGGCGATCATCTCGGGTTCGGTGAAGCCGCTGTGGACGATGACGCGCGTGCGGGGCGAGACGGCGCGGAGCGGGGCGATGGCGTTCAGGCCACCACCGCCGGGGAGGCGGAGGTCGAGGAGGACGACGTCGGCGTCGCCGGTGCGGGCGGCGTCGGGGACATCGGCGGCGTTGTCGACGCGACCGATGCAGGTCAGGCCGGGTTCGGCGTCGAGCACGGCGGCCAGCACGAGCGCGAGGTCGTCGCTGTCATCGGCGATCAGGACGCGGATCATGTCGGAAGACTCGGAGAAGGATCGAAGGACGGGCCGGCGCGATGGACCGCCGCGAGCGTGGCGTGCAGCCGCTCGGCGGTGACCGGCTTGACGAGGTGCGTGCGGAAACCGGCGTCGAGACTGCGCGAGACATCATGGTCCATGCCAAATCCGCTGAGCGCCACCGCGGGCGGCAGCGCGTCGGCACCGACCGCGGCGCGGGCCTCGCGCAGCAGGTCCACACCGCTGCCGTCCGGAAGGCCGAGATCGCTCAACAGCAGGTCGATGCGCACGCCGCTCAACAATGTCGCGAGCGCATCGCGCACCGTGCCGGCGACATGCACCGCGTAGCCCGCCTGTTGCAGCAGGAGTGCGGTGACGCGCGCCGTATCGGCATGATCCTCGACGAGGAGCACCGTCGTGCCGGCGACGGTAGGCGCGGTGGCGACGGGTGCGCTCGAGGCGATCGTCGCATCGGCGACGCCGACGCGGAGCGGCAGCACGACGCGGAACGTCGCCCCGCGGTCGCGTCCCTCGCTCGCCGCCTCGAGCGTGCCACCGTGCAGCTCGACGAGCGCATGACTGATCGCGAGGCCGAGCCCCAGGCCGCCGAACTGCTTGGTGATCGAGGCGTCGCCCTGGTCGAAGGCGCGGAAGATGCGCGGCATCACGTCGGGTTCGATGCCGATCCCGGTGTCGGCGACCGTCACCACGAGCGTGTCGCCGACGCGTGACGTGGTGACCCCGATGTGGCCCCCCGCGGGGGTGAACTTGACCGCGTTGCGCAACAGGTTCCACAACACCTGGTGCAGTCGCGCCGCATCTCCGGTGACCGTCGCCGCCGGTGCATCGAGTCGCACGTCCACGTCGAGCTGCCGTGCGGCGGCATCGGGCGTGACCATCTGCAGCACCTGCCGCACCGCCGCGTGCATGTCCACCGGCGCGTGCTGCAGCTCCAGCTTCCCGCGCGCGATGCGTGTGAGGTCGAGCAGGTCGTCGATCAGCTTGACCTCGAGCTCCACGTTGCGCTTGATGGTCGCGACGTGATCACGCAGCCCGTCCGGCAGCGCGCCGCTCCGCAACAGCATGCTCGCCAGGAGGAGCACCGGTGCGAGCGGCGTGCGCAGTTCGTGACTGAGCACGGCGAGGAACTGGTCCTTGGCGGCGTTCGCGGCCTGCGCTTCGCGCAGCGCCGCCTCGGCGCGCTGTTCGCTCGCACGGGCGGCGGCCTCGCTCGCGCGGAGTGCCTCGTCGGCATGGCGGCGTTCGGTCACGTCGTAATGCACGCCGATCGCGCGCAGCGGCGCACCGCTCTCCGCGTCCACCTCGACGAAGGCATGCCCCGCGAGCCAGCGCACCGCGCCGTCGTCGGCGCGTACGTGGCGCATCTCGCCGGAGAAGGCGCCGCCGCCGCGCGCGATGGTCTGCCCGAGGAGCGCTTCATGGCGCGACACGTCGTCGGCGTGCATCGTCGCGGCCAGCACGTCGGTCGGCAGCTCGCCCGCCGTGTCGAGCCCGAGCAGCGTCGCTTCGGCGGCATCGATCGTCGAGACGCCGGTGATGAAGTCGATGCTCCAGCGCCCCATTCCCGCCGCCTCGAGCGCGAGCCCGAGCCGACGCTCGCTCTCGTCGAGGCGCGCCTGCGTCTCGACCTGCTGCGTCACGTCGATCGTGCAGCCGACGACGTGGGTCGGCGCACCCTCCGCGTCGCGGATGACGCGCATGTGGTCCCACACCCAGATCCAGTGACCGGCGCGGTGCCGCACGCGGTAGCGCATGTCCACGAAGGGTGCGCGCGTCTCGAGCATCGACAGGCCGGTCGCCTGCACGACCGCGTAGTCGTCGGGGTGCATCATGGTCCGCCACCACGCTGCGTCCCCGGGCACCTCGTCCGGCGCGTAGCCGACCATCTCGGCCAGCCCCTCCGTGCGCGTGACGACGTCGGTGCGCATGTCCCACTCGTACACGATGCCGCGCAACGCCGAGAGCGCGAGGAGGAGCCGCTGCTCGCTCGTGTCGAGCCGCTCCTGCGCCGTGACCTGTGCGGTGATGTCGACGACCGCCCCCACCACGTGGCCGATGCGCCCCGTCTCGTCGGTGACGCCACGCAGGTGCTCCCAGACCCAGATCCAGCGTCCGTCGCGATGCCGCACGCGATACTGCAGCTGGTCGGCGGCGACGCGGCCGTCGGCGACCGCGAGCGACCGCGTCATCGCGATCGCGCGGTCCTCCGGATGGATGAGCGCGCGCCACCACCCCGCGGTCGCCGCGACCTCGTCCACGTGCCAGCCGATGAGGCGCACGAGCCCCTCGCTCCGCGTGACGACGTCGGTGCTGCGCTCCCATTCGAAGACGAAGCCGTCGAAGGTCGACAGCGCGAGCAGCAGCCGTGATTCGCGCGAGGCGATCGCATCGCGTTCGCGTCGCTGGCGCACCGCGCGCTCCTGCGCCTCGACGGTGTCGGTGACGTCCATGACGATGCCGGCGATGCGCGGCTCGCCGTCGGGTGCGGCGGCGACCGTGGCCCCGATGACGCGCAGCACGCGGGCGGGATGCGTGGCGGTGGCCGCAACGCGACAGCGCGCATCGATCGGCGCGTCGTGCTCGAGACAGGTGCGGAGCAGCGCTTCGAGCACACCGTGATCGTCGCCCGCGACGCGCGCCATGACGTCGGGTGGCGCGAGGAGCTCGCCCGATGGGAGACCGAGCATGGCGGCCGCCGTCTCGTCGAAGACGAGGCGCCGCCGCTCGCGGTACAGCACCCATTCGCCAAGACCGGCCACCGCCGCAGCCGCACCCAGGCCCAGCCCCGCGACCGCCGTCGAGGGCGTCGTGCCGACCGCCGCGGTGACCACGCCGATGTCCGACGCGGCGAACGAAGCGATATCGGCGTCGGAACCGGGCGTGGCGCGGACGGACATGAGCGGGATGCGGGCGGCTGTGCCTCGTGACCGCGTCGCGAGGATGCCGGCCGTGACGGCGACGCAGTCGGTCGGCGGACGATCGCACCGCGACCGGGGGCGCGACCATCGGGCAGGACCCGATACGTTGCGATCGTCCGCGTCGGCTTCGATTCAGTGTGTCACCGACACGCGACCGCGCGTCGCATCGTGCCCACTCTCTCGCCTCGTCGTGTCCCCGCTTCCTTCACGTGTCCGCCGCGTCGTGCGTCCACTCGTGCGCGTGCTGCTCGTGCTGTGCGCGATCGCGTTCATCGGGCTCGTCGCGACCGGGCGCGGTCGCTATCTGCTGCGCGCCGCATGGGAAGAAGGGCGACTGCTCGCACGGCGTCGCCCGATCACCGCGCTGATCGCCGACCCCACGACCGACGCGACCACGCGCGCCAAGCTGCGACTCGTGCTCGACGCACGCCGCTTCGCGCTCGATTCGTTGGGGCTGCGGGCCGGCGGCGAGTTCACGACCTTCTCGCGCCTCGACCGCGACACGCTCGTGCTCGTGCTGAGCGCGGCGTACCGCGATTCGCTCGCCTTTCGCACGTGGTGGTTCCCCGTGGTCGGGCGCGTGCCGTACCTGGGCTTCTTCGACTTCGCCGAGGCGCGCCGCGAGGCCGCCCGTGCCGATTCAGCCGGATGGGATGCCGTGCTGCGCCCGGCGTCGGCATTCAGCACTTTGGGCTGGTTCGACGATCCGCTCGTGCCGACGACGCTCGCACTCGACTCGCTCTCGCTCGCGGAGACGGTGATCCACGAGCTGGTGCACACGACGTACTACGCGCCGGGCGAGGCGGTCTTCAACGAGAGTCTCGCGAACTTCGTGGGAACGCGCGGCGCGGAGCGATTCTTCCGCGCACGCGGTGCACCGGCGGCGGCCGCGGAGGTCGCGGCACGCTGGCAGCAGGAGATCGTGCTGGGCGCGTTCTGGGAACGTTTGCACGCGTCGCTCGACTCGGCGTTCGCCGCGCATCCCGGCGACAAGCCCGCGCGGCTCGCCGCGCGACGCGTACTGCTCGATGCGGCGGCGCGTACGCTGCGCGACAGCGTCGCCCCGCTGGCCGGGCTTCCGCCGGCACGCCTGCGCGCGATCCGCCTCACCACCGTGAGCGTGCTGTCGGGGCGCCTCTACCGCACGGGGCTCCCGCTCTTCGAGCAGGTGCTGGCCGCGGAAGGCGGTGACGTGGTGCGGGCGACGTCGCGGCTGCTCGCGCTGGCGAAGGCGGGCCGCGACGCGCCCTACGACACGTTGCGTGCGCACCTCGGCCTGCCGGTGGTGTCGCGGCGTCGCTGAGGCGGCGTCAACGGGTCCGTGCGACGACGTGCGTGCGACGATGTGGGTGCAGGAGCGCGCCGGTCGTCGCGCCGCGCGCGTGTGCTGCGCGTCTGCGCGCGCGGTCAGCCGAACCGGTTGCGCAGCAGCGCGCGCACGTCGAGCACGGGCGATGTGACCGGCGGCGTCGCCTCGGCCGGTGTCGGGGGCGCGACGTGGATGCGCGTCATCGTCGCCGCACAGGTCGCATCGACGAAGCGCGAGACCTGGCCCATCGCCTGTTCGCGGCCGCCGGCGAACGGCGCGAAGAGCGGGTAGGTGACGTGCAGCCAGCGACGCGCACGCGTCACCGCGACGTAGAACAGCCGCCGTTCCTCCTCTTCCTGCGCGGGGTCGCGCAGCGCGCGCGACATCGGGAACGCGCCGTCGAGCGCCCACGGGATGAAGACCGCGTCCCACTCCTTGCCCTTGGCGCTGTGCACCGTGCTGATGACGAGCACGTCGTCCTCGGTGTCGCCACCGCTGGCGAGGTCGCTCGTGGCCGACGGTGGCTCGAGTGCGAGTGCGGAGAGGAACGCCGCGCGACCGGGATACGACGCGGCGATGTGGCCGAGTTGCACGAGATCGGCGAGGCGCGCGGGGGCGTCGTCGAAGCGCGCGCGCAACAGGTCGTCGTAGAGCGCGCGCACCGCGGCGATGTCGCCACCGACGTCCGCGCCGCCGCCGGCGAGCTGGTCGAGCAGCGCGACGAGCCCACCGCGCGCGACGGCGGCACGCGGTGGGGGTGACCACGTGCGCAACGCCTCGCGCGCCCACCCCGCCTGCTCGATCCGCTCGACGGCCTGCCGCGCGGTCGTTTCGCCGATGCCGGGCAGCAGCTGCAGCAGGCGGAACCAGCTCACCTCGTCGCGGGGGTTCTCGGCCACGCGCAGGAACGCGAGCACGTCCTTGACGTGCGCCGCCTCGAGGAACTTGAGCCCGCCCCACTTCTCGAACGGGATGCGTCGGTTGACGAGCTCGATCTCGATCGCGCCACTCTGGTAGCCCGCGCGGACGAGAATCGCCATGCGGCGGAGCGGGAGCTGCTCCGTCTCGTGCAGTTCGAGAAGCCGGTCGCAGGTGAAGCGCACCTGCGCGGGTTCGTCGGCGAGGGGGACGAGCCACGGCCGCTCGCCGCCCGTGCGATCGGTGCGCAGCACCTTGCGGTAGCCCTCGCGCGCCGGTGCGAGCACGGCGTTGGCGGTGTCGAGGATCGGCTGCGTGCTGCGGTAGTTGCGGTCGAGCGTCACCAGCGCGGCGCCGGGCCACTGCGCGGGAAAGTCGAGGATGTTGCGCACCGTGGCGCCACGGAACGCGTAGATGCTCTGCGCATCGTCGCCGACGACGGTGAGGTTGCGATGCGCCGCGCAGAGCCCGCGGAGGATGCGCGCCTGCAGCGGGTTGGTGTCCTGGTACTCGTCCACCAGCACGTGGTCGTAGAGCTCGGCGATGCGCGCGGCGAGCCCCGCGTCGCCCTCGAGCATCGCGGCGAGGAAGAGCAGCAGGTCGTCGTATTCGACGAGGTTGCGCTCGCCCTTCCGCCGCACGTAGTCGGCGAAGATGCGGAGCATCGCGGGGACGTCGTCCTCGAACTGCGGCCACTCGCTCCGCACGAGATCGAGCACCGGCACATCGGTGTTGACGTGCCGGCTGTAGACGGCGTGCAGCGTCTCCTTGCGCGGAAAGCGCTTCTCCTTCGGATTCACGCCCGCGGCCGAGCGTGCGAGCTGCATCAGGTCGGCCGCGTCGCCCTGGTCGAGGATCGTGAAGCCCGCCGGGATGCCGGCCGACTCGCCGAAGCGGCGCAGGAGCTGGTGCGCGGCCGAGTGGAAGGTGCCGCCCTGCACGTGCTTCGCCGGCGCGCCGACGAGCTGCTCGACGCGCGCCAGCATCTCCTGCGCGGCGCGGCGCGTGAAGGTGAGGAGGAGCACGCGCTCGGGGCGCACGCCGCGCGCGAGGAGCGCGGCGACGCGGTGCACGAGCGTGCGCGTCTTGCCGGTGCCCGCGCCGGCGACGACGAGCAGCGGCCCGTCGCCGTGCACGACGGCGGCGCGCTGCGCCTCGTTCAACCCGTCGAGGAGCGCCGCGGGGATCGGGGGCGTGCCGCCGCTCACGTGGACTTGCTGTTCCGGCGGAAGGTGTTGATCACCCACTGCTTCACGTCGAGCCCCCCGTAGCGCTGCTCGCGCCACGGGTCGCCGTACATGTGGTAGCCGTTGCGCTCCCAGAAGCCGGCCCGCTCGGCGTCGAGGAACTCGAAGCCGCGCACCCACTTCGCGCGCTTCCAGAAGTAGAGGTGAGGCACCACGAGGCGCATCGGCCAGCCGTGGTCGGGCGTCAGGTCGCGGCCGTCGTGGCGCCACGCGAGCACGTTCCCGGGGCGGTCGAGGTCCGCGAGCGGGAGGTTGGTCGTGAAGCCCTCCTCGGCGAAGACCAGCACGTGCGTCGCCGCGGGACGCGGCCGCGCGAGGCGCAGCAGGTGCTGCACGCTCACCCCCTCGAAGTCGTTGTCGAGGCGACTCCAGCGCGTCACGCAGTGGATGTCGCAGCGGGTGAGCTGCCGCGGCATCGCGTGGATCTCGTCGAGCGTGAACGTCGCCGGCGCATCCACCAGCCCGCGCAGCTCGAAGCGCCAGGTCGCCGGGTCCACCGCCGGCACGTCGCCGTTGTGCAGCACCGGCCACTTGGTCGTGCGCGACTGCCTGGGCGGGACCCGGTCACGGTCGGTCGGACGGACGTCGAGCGGGGGGAGCGGCTGGCCCCCCTCCGGCGATTCGGGCGTGGACATGTCCCCTCGGCGAAGATGCCCCGAAAGGTAGCGGCGACCGTCAGCGCGGCGTCGCGCGGCGGGGCAGGGGCGTGTGTGACGGTCGTGTCACGGGCGGTCGTCGCGAGGCGCCCTCCCCTCACGCGATCGGGCAAACGGGTGCACCGTGGTCCCGGGCGGCGTGGCCGCTCCGTTGTCCGAGCGTTGCCGGTCCGGGACGGTCCCGCGTACCGGTCGTGATCGTGGTCGTCCCCCCAGCCGGGATCCCCGCCGATGCCCCGCCCGACGCTCGTCCGTGCCCGTGCCCGCCGCCGCACCTTCTTCGCCGCCGCGGCCGCCCTGACGCTCGAGCCGGCACCGCAGCCGCCCGAGGCCGAGGAGGCGACCGCGCCGACGGCGTGGCATGCCGAGGCGACGGGCGCCGGTGAGGGCCCGTCGTCGCGCGGCACCGAGGCGCTCGTCGCCGACGCGCTCGACGCCGAGGCGCTCGTCGCCGAGGTACTCGTCGCCGGCTGACGCGGCACGCGCGTCGTCGCCCGGACCGGCGGCGCGCGTGTCGGGTCCGTCACGAGCTCGTGACGGACCGCGCGGCATGGAACGGCGCGTGGCGCCGGCCGCTTGCGCAGGATGACCGGGCACCGCGACGTGGTGCCGGCCCCTTCGCCCTGGAGCGTCATGCCGCGCTGGACCATCGATCCGGATCACTCGCACGTGGAGTTCAGCGTGCGCCACCTCGCCATCGCGACCGTGAAGGGGCGCTTCCGCGCCTTCGGGGGCGAGGTCGAGACCGACGAGGCGGGGACGCCGCGCGCGGTCCATGCGCGCCTCGATGCCGCGAGCATCGACACCGGCGTCGCGCAGCGCGACGCGCACCTGCGGAGCGCCGAGTTCCTCGACGCCGCGACGCACCCCGCGCTCGCCTTCGAGAGCACGCGCATCGAGGCGACGGGGCGCGGCCGGGCGACGCTCGCCGGCACGCTGGCGATGCGCGGCGTGGTGCGCGACGTGACGCTCGACCTCACGTGGCACGGCCCCGTGGCCGGCACCGACGGCGCGCCGCGGCTCCTCGCCGAGGCGCACGGGACGATCCGCCGCTCCGAGTGGGGGCTCACGTGGAACCGCGCGATCGAGGCCGGCGGCGTGGCGGTGAGCGACGAGGTGCGCATCACCCTCGACATCCAGGTGGTGGCCGCATGAGCACGCGTCGCCTCGCCCGGACCGTCGCGCTGGCGGCGGTGGTCACGCTCGTGCCGGCCGCGCCGCTCCACGCGCAGCCGGTCACGCGCACCATCGAGCTCGTCGCCCGCGACTACGCCTTCAGCGGCATGCCGTCGTCGGTGCCTGCGGGGCTCGTGCGCGTGCGCCTCGACAACCGCGGGAAGAACTACCACCACGTGATCCTCGCGCGGCTCGACGGCACGCTGACGGCGACGCAGCTCCGCGACCGCGCCACCAACAGCGGCGCGCCGATCCCCGGCGTGACGTACATCGGCGGCCCGGAGGGGCGCATGCCCACCGGGACGAGCGAGGCGATCGTGCGCCTCGTGCCCGGGCGCTACGTGCTCATGGACCTCGTCGAGGCGCCGGACGGCGTGAACCAGGCGAAGAAGGGGATGTTCGTCCCGTTCACGGTCACGGGGCGCGGCCCGGTCCCCGAGCTCGACCCGCCGAAGGGGGCGCTCAGCATCGTGCTCACCAACCACGCCTTCACCCCGGGGCGCACGCCGGTGAGCGAGGGGCCGATGCTCCTCGACGTCACCAACGTCGGCACGCAGGAGCATCACCTGCTCGTCGCGGAGCTCGAGCCGGGGAAGACGCTGGGCGACGTCTACGCCTTCTACCAGGGCGGGGCGAAGGGCACGTGGCCGCACCGCTTCCTCACCGGGACGACGCGCCTCTCGCGCGACCAGAGCGCGGTCGTGCCGGCGACGATCACGAAGGACCGCACCTTCCTCATCTGCGTGAACACCGATCCGGCGACGGGGAAGCCGCACGTGATCCTGGGGATGCTCAAGCCGCTGGTGCCGACGGCGAAGTGAGCGGGCGCACCGGCGCGCGCACGGTGCGCCGGTGCCCGTGGTCCGTCAGGGGAGGGCGGGGGCGCTCCGCGCCGCCAGCACCTCGCGCGGCACCGCCTCGGGCGCCAGCGAGAAGACGCGCCCGAACGCCGCCACCACCGCCTCGGTGACACGCGCCGGCGGCACCATCGCATCCCCGAGTTCGCGCGCGACGCTCGTCATCGTCACGTCCTGGATGCCGCACGGGACGATGACGTCGAAGTACGACAGGTCGGTCGTCACGTTGAGCGCGAAGCCGTGGCGCGTCACCCAGTCGCGCGCGTGGACGCCGATGCTCGCGATCTTGCGGTCACCGACCCACGCGCCGGTGTAGCCCGTGTGGCGCCCCGCAGCGACGCCCACGTCACCCAGCGCGTCGATGAGCGCCTGCTCGACCTGTCGCAGGTACCAGTGCAGGTCCTGCGCGTGGCGACGGAGGTCGACGATCGGATAGCCGACCAGCTGCCCGGGCCCGTGGAAGGTCGCGTCGCCGCCACGCTCCACCTCGAACAGCGCGATCCCGCGATGCGCGAGCCACGCCGGGTTCACGTCGCGGTTCGTCCCCTTGGTGCTCCGCCCGAGCGTCACCACCGGCGGATGCTCCACCAGCAGCAGCACGTCCTGTTCGATCGTCCCCGCGATCCGCGCCGCGCTCACCGCCCGCTGCAACGCGAGCGCGGCACCGTACTCCATCGTGCCGAGATCGCAGACGAACAGTCGTCGGTCAGTCATCGAGTTCCTCGACTGGTTCCGTGCAGCATCGGCATCGTCGAACGGCGGGAACGCAGAGGGCGCAGAAGGAACGACGAGAGCGCAGAGGCGCGCATCCCGAAGATCATCACTCAGATCCTCCCGTGACGCGCCTCGGCGCCCTCGCCGTTCGATCCGCGACCTCTGCGTTCCCGCCGTTAAGCGACGTTCAATCGGTCACGAGAGGCCGGGCGCTCACGCGTGCACCATCTTGCCCATCGAGTCGAGCACCGCCTCGGCGATCGCCTCGGAGAGCGTGGGATGTGCGTGCACCGCGAGGTCGACTTCCTCGACGGTGAACTCGTTCTCGCGTGCCACGACGAGTTCGTGAATCATCTCCGTCGCGCTCGCGCCGACGATGTGCGCGCCGAGGATCTCGCCGTGCTTCTCGTCACGGATGATCTTGACGAAGCCGTCCGTGTTGCCGCTCGTGCGCGCGCGGCCGTTGGCGCTGAAGGGGAACTTGCCGACCTTGTACGCGAGCCCCTTGGCCTTGACCTGCTCCTCGGTCAGGCCGATGCTCGCGACCTCGGGGTGGCAGTAGGTGCAGCTCGGGATGTTGTCGTAGTTGACCGGGTGCGCGTGCTGGCCACCGAGGAGATCGGCGAGCACGTGCCCCTCGCGGCTCCCCTTGTGGGCGAGCATCTGGTTGCCGGCGACGTCGCCGATCGCGTAGACACCCTTCACGCTCGTCTCGAAGCCCGGCGTGATCGCGATGAAGCCGCGATCGGTCTTCTTCACGCCGATCGCCTCGAGCCCGATCTTCTCGACGTTCGGCGCGCGGCCGGCGGCGACGAGCACCTTCTCGACGGTGATCGTGCGCGCCTGGCCGTTCTCGGTGAACGAGAGCGTCACCTCGGCGTCGGACACCTTGGCGGCGGTGATCTTCGCGCCGGTCACCACGTCGATCTTCCGCTTCTTGAAGGCGCGCTGCAGCTCGGCCGAGCAGTCGGCGTCCTCCAGCGGGAGGATGCGCGGCGCGACCTCGATCAGCGTCACCTCGGTGCCGTACGCATTGAAGACGTCGGCGAACTCGCAGCCGACCGCCCCCGCTCCGACGACGGCCATCGTCTTCGGCGCCTTCTCGAGCACGAGCACTTCGTCGGAGCTGAGCACCGACGTCCGGTTGAGCTCGAGCCCGGCCTGCGGCAGCCCGCGCACGCGCGAACCCGTCGCGATGACGAGCGCCTTGTTCGCGGTGTGCGTCTCCTCCTTGCCGTCGGCGCCGGTCAGGACGACGGTCTTCGGTGAGGTGATGCGCCCCTCGCCCTTGAGCATCGTCACCTTGTTCTTCTTGAACAGGAACTCGACGCCCTTGCTGTTCTGCTGGCTCACGGCGCGCGAGCGCTTCATGGCCGGGCCGTAGTCGAGCGTGATCTCGCCGAGCGAGATCCCGTGCTCCGCGGCCGACTTGAGCTTGGTCGCGAGCCCCGCGCTCTCGAGCAGCGACTTGGCGGGGATGCACCCCCAGAGCACGCAGGTGCCGCCGAGCGCCTCGCGCTCGATGACGCCGACGGTGAGGCCGAGCTGCGCGCTGCGGAGCGCGCACACGTAGCCGGCGGGCCCACCGCCGAGGATCAGGACGTCGAAGTTGGCCATGGTCGTGGTGCCCGGGTCAGAAGACGAGCATGAGGGGGTTCTCGATCATGCGGCGCAGCGTCTGCAGGAACTGCGCGCCGATCGCGCCGTCGATCACGCGATGGTCGCAGCTCATCGTGACGCGCATCCGCTTGCGCACGACGACCTGCCCGCCCTCGACGACCGGCACGTCGGCCAGCCCGCCGATGGCGAGGATCGCCGCCTCGGGCGGGTTGATGATGGCGGTGAACTGGTCGATGCCGAACATGCCGAGGTTGCTCACCGAGCAGGTCGCGCCGGTGAACTCGTGCGGCTGCAGCTTGCGGTCGCGCGCCCGTGCCGCGAGTGCGCGCGACTCGGCCGCGATCTGCCGCAGCGACTTCACGTGCGCGTCGAAGATCACCGGCGTGATCAGCCCGTCGGGGATCGCGACCGCCATGCCGAGGTGCACGCGATTGAAGCGACGCATGCGGTCGCCGAGCCAGTGCGCGTTGACGTCGGGGTGCTGCGACAGCGCCGTCGCCACCGCCTTGAGGACGATGTCGTTGACGCTGACCTTGAACTCCGGCCCCATGTCGGCCATCGCCGCCCGCAGCTCGGCGACCTTCGTCAGGTCGAACTCGGCCGTCAGGTAGAACGTCGGGATCGGACCGATCGACTCGGAGAGCCGCTTCGCGATCGTCTTGCGGAGCTGCGTGAGGGCGACGTCCTCGAACTCCGGCACGTCGGCGCCGGGCGCCACCGGCGAAACGGGACGCGCGGTCGCGAGCAACGCCGCGCCGCGCGTGATGGCCTCCTCGACATCGCGCTTGACGATGCGGCCGGCGGGCCCGCTCCCGCGCAGCTCGCCGATGTCCAGGCCGCGCTCGGCCGCGAGACGACGCGCCAGGGGCGACGCGAGCGTGCGGCCGCCGTGATCGGCGGCGTGCGACGCCTGCTCGCTGGCGTGTGCCGTCGGTTGGCCCATCGTCGTGCGCGGCGCGGCGCCGGGCGTCGGCGCAGCGGGCGCGGACATCGCCTGCGGCGCGTGGCCCTGCGACGGATCGACGCCGAGCGCCTGCGCGACACCGGGTGACGGCATGGCATCGGTGCCCGCGGCGGCGACCGCCGTCGGCCCCGCTTCCTGCGCGTGCGGCGGCGACTCGCTCTGCCCCTGGTTGCCGACCAGCGCCGCGATGTCCTCGTTCGGCTCCGCGATGATCGCGATCACCTTGCCGACGGCGATCGTGTCGCCCTCGGCGAGCAGGCGCGCGCGCAGCACGCCCGCACCGCGCGCGACGAGCTCCATGATCGCCTTGTCGGTCTCGACTTCCGCGAGCACGTCGCCCTGTGCGACCGCGTCGCCTTCGTTCCTGTTCCACTTGACCAGGCGCCCTTCCTCCATCGTCGGGCTGAGCGCCTCCATCATCACCTTCGTGGCCATCGTCGCGGCTCCGTCAGTCGAGGTACAGCGCGCGGCGCACCGCGGCGATCGTCTTGGGCACGTCGGCCTTGGCGGCCTTCTCGAGCCCCTTGGCGTACGGCATCGGCACGTCGGCCTGGTGCACGCGCAGCACCGGGCTGTCGAGATGATCGAAGCACTCGCGCTGCACGAGGTCCGTCACCTGCGCGCCGACACCCGCGAAATACCACCCTTCCTCGACGACGACGCAGCGGTTCGTCTTCATCACGCTGCGGATCACGGCCTGCTCGTCGAGCGGGCGGATCGTGCGCAGGTCCACCACTTCCGCCTCGATGCCGTCCTTCGCGAGCTGTTCCGCCGCCTGCAGCGCGACCAGCACCTGCTTGCCCCACGTGACGAGCGTGACGTCGGTGCCCTGCCGCTTCACATCCGCCTGGCCGAGCGGCACGACGTATTCGCCGTCGGGCACCTCGCCCTTCGTGTTGTAGAGCATCTCGCCTTCGAGGAAGCAGACCGGGTTGTCGTCCCGGATCGCCGCCTTGAGCAGGCCCTTCGCGTCGTAGGGCGTGCCGGGCGCGACGACCTTGAGCCCGGGGATGTGCGCGAGCCACGACTCCCACGCCTGCGAGTGCTGCGCACCGAGCTGCAGCGCGGCGCCGTTCGGCCCGCGGAAGACGATCGGGATGTTGAACTGTCCGCCCGACATGTAGAGCATCTTCGCGGCGGCGTTCACGACCTGGTCGAGTGCGAGCAGCGCGAAGTTCCACGTCATGAACTCGATGATCGGGCGCAAGCCCACCATCGCCGCACCGACGCCGACGCCGGCGAAGCCGAGCTCCGTGATCGGCGTGTCGACGACGCGCATCTCGCCGAACTCCTGCAGCAGCCCCTTGGAGACCTTGTACGCTCCCTGGTAGACGCCGACTTCCTCGCCCATGAGGAAGACGCGCGCGTCGCGCTGCATCTCCTCGCGCAGGGCCTGGTTGAGCGCGTCGCGGTAGGTGATCACCGGCATCGCTCAGACCCTCCCCGCGTGGATGGAGTCGCTCGTGGTGTCCACGAGCACATCCTCGAAGAGTGCCTCGACCGGCGGCTCCGGCGACTGCTCGGCGAAGTCCCACGCGTCCTGCACTTCGGCCTTGACCGCCGCGTCCATCGCCTCGAGCTCCTCCTGCGTGAGCGTCCCCGCCTCCTCCATCTGCAGCCGCAGCAGCGCGATCGGGTCGCGCTTGAGGTATTCGTCCAGCTCGGCCTTGGTGCGGTAGGTGCTGTGCACCGCGTCCGACATGCTGTGGCCCATGAAGCGATACGTGCGGACTTCGAGCAGCGTCGGGATCTGCTCGGTGCGGGCGCGATCGATCGCCTCCTTCATCGCGGCGCGCACCGCGAAGACGTCCTGCCCGTCCACCTGGCCGCGCGGCATGTCGTAGCTGGCGGCGCGCTCGTAGATGTCGTTGATCGCGCTCGCGCGCTCGACCGACGTGCCCATGCCGTAGCGGTTGTTCTCGATCACGAAGAGCACCGGCAGCTTCCAGAGCGCCGCCATGTTCAGCGCCTCGTGGAAGGCGCCGTTGTTCACCGCCGCCTCACCGAAGAAGCAGACGATCACCTGGTCGCCGCCGCGGTACTTGATCGCGAAGCCGACGCCGGTCGCGATCGGGATGTGCCCGCCGACGATGCCGTGTCCGCCAAGGAAGTTCGTCGCCTTGTCGAACATGTGCATCGAGCCGCCCTTGCCGCGCGCGCAGCCGTCGATGCGGCCGAAGAGCTCCGCCATCACGGCTCGCGACGGGATGCCGCGCGCGAGCGCCTGGCCGTGGTCGCGATACGTCGTGATGACGTAGTCGTCGGGGCGGAGCAGCGAGAGGGTGCCGGTGCTGACCGCTTCCTGCCCGATGTACAGGTGGCAGAAGCCGCCGATGCGCCCGATCGCATAGGCCTCGGCGCAGCGCTCCTCGAAGCGTCGCTGCAGGAGCATGGAGCGCAGGAGCTGGTGGTGGAGCGTCTTCTCGTCCTGCGCGGAGGACTCGGGGCTCGTGGCGCCGTTGGCACCCTTCGCCGGCCGGGCGTCGGTTCGTCGCTTGCTGGCCATCGTCGGTGGGGATCGGGCAGTGCGGGGGGCCGCCCTGCGGGTTCCGGGAGGGAGCCGGCAGTTGCCGGCCGCGACGCCGCCCTCGGTGGCGTCGCCGCGTGCGCTCCCTACCGTGAGCGCGGGAGCAGGGTGCGGCGGATCGTCGTGATCCGCGTCGCCCTGCGTGCTGCGAGGACCGGGCCTCCGGGACCCGATCGCGAACCGCCGTCCCGACCGCCGCGACTACTCCGCGGTGCGGTCGAGTCCCTGCACGACCGGCTCAGCTGGCGACGCCGGCGGCCTGCACCTGCTCCCAGGCGTGATAGCTCGAGCGCACCAGCGGCCCGCTCTCGACGTGACGGAAGCCGAGCGCCATGCCCGCCTCGTAGAGCTCGCGGAACTCCTCGGGCGTGTAGTAGCGGTCGAGCGGCAGGTGGCCGTCGCCCGGCCGCAGGTACTGGCCGAGCGTGAGGATGTCGACGTCGACGCTCCGCAGGTCCTTCATCGTCTCGACGATCTCCGGGATCGTCTCGCCGAGGCCGACGATGATCCCCGTCTTGGTGGGGATGTCGGGGGCGACCTGCTTGGCGTACTCGAAGATCCGCAGCACGCGTTCGTAGCGGCCGCCGGGCCGGGCGCGCTTGTAGAGGCGCGGGACGGTCTCGGTGTTGTGGTTGTAGATCTCCGGTCGCGCCGCGAGCACGTGCGCGATGGCGGCTTCCTTGCCCTGGAAGTCCGGCACGAGCACTTCGACGGAGCATCCCGGGATCCGCTCGTGGATCTTCGTGATGACGTCGTGGAAGTGGCCGCTGCCGTAGTCCGGGAGGTCGTCGCGATCGACGCTGGTGATCACGGCGTGCCGCAGGCCGAGCCGCGCGACGGCGTCGGCGACCTTCTCGGGTTCGGCCGGGTCGTAGCTCGGCGGGCGCCCGTGGCTGACGGCGCAGTAGCCGCAGTTCCGGGTGCAGACGTCGCCGAGGATCATGAACGTGGCGGTGCCGTGCTCCCAGCACTCGCCCATGTTCGGGCAGCGGGCTTCCTCGCACACGGTATGCAGCCCGAGCTCGCGCATCATCCCCTTGATGCGGAGGTAGGTCTCGCCGCCGGGCGCCTTGACCTTGAGCCACGACGGCTTCCGCTCGGGGAGCGGTTCCGCGCGGTGACGTCCGAGGATCTGGTAGAGACGGTCGGCCATCGCCTGCTCGTGCGGGACGGCGGAGACCGCGACGCGGCGGGCGCCCTGCGCGCCCGTCGGCCGGTCGGCGTCGCGGCCGTCCAGTGTCGGGCGGGAAGTCTAGGGTGCGCGACACGCGCTGTCATCAGGGCGTAACCGGCTAATCACTCGCGTGCGGTTACGTCGACGTTGGCGACGGCTCGCTGTGTCGATGCTGTTGGTCCGATGGTCCGATCGACACGCCCGGGAACGGCCGCTTTTCGCGGTCGATGCCGGTTGTCGGTGTGGTCACCCCGACGCGAATCGCCCCGGATCGAAGCCGGGCGTCGCGATCGGCGGTGTCGTGCCCGTCACGGCCGCCGCCACCAGTTCGGCCGACAGCGGGGCGAGCAGGACCCCGTTCCGCGAGTGCCCCGTGGCCCAGACGAGCGCGGGGACCGCCGGGTCGGCGCCGAGGACCGGCTGGCCGTCGGGCGTCATCGGTCGGAGGCCTGCCCAGGCGTGGAGCATGTGCGCCGACGCCAGTCCCGGGACGACCGCGCCGCCGATCGCGCGCAGCGTGCGGACGCCCTCCTCGGTCGCGCCGGGCTCGGGAAAGCCGACCCGCTCCATCGTCGAGCCGATGAGCGTGCGCCCGTCGCCGCGCGGGACGACGTAGCCGCCGCCACCGTAGACCACGTGCGTGAGCGCCTTGCTCGCCACCGACATCATCTGTCCGCGCACCGGTTCGATCGGGAGCGTGCGCGGCAGCCCCTCGAGCTGCGGCGTCCACGCGCCGCCGGCGACGACGACACGCATCGCGTCGATCGTCGTGTCGTCGCGGAGCCGCACCGTGATCGCGGCGTCCGTCGCCGCCGTCGTCACCACCGACAGCGCCGCACCCGTCACGACGCGCACGTGCACGTGGCGCCCGACCACCTGCCGCAACGCACGCAGCAGCACGAGCGGATTGACCGCGCCGTCGTGCGGATGGAACAGCGCGCCGACCGCGTGCACGAGAGCGGGCTCGCGCGCCGCGAGCGACGACTGGTCGAGCCACGTCGCCGTCGGCGGCGCGTGCGCCACGAGTCGGGTGGCTTCGTCGGCGTCGAGGGCGAGTTGCAGCACACCGCGCCGGTCGAGCGGGACCTCGACGCCAGAGCGGTCGGCGAGCATCGCCACGTACGCCGGCCACCGGTCACGCGCGAGCTCGTGCAGCGCGCGCACGTCGGCGTCGCCGAACTCGACGCCGGGCGCGAGCATCCCCGCCGCCGCGGGCGATGCCTCGCCCTGCCGCACGTCGGCGAGGAGCACCACGTCGAGTCCCGCGTCGGCGAGGGCGAGCGTCGCGGTGAGGCCGATCACCCCGCTGCCGATCACGATGACGTCCGCCGTCGCGCGCGTCATGCCACTGTCACCGCTGGTTCCGTCCGTCGCATCGGCGCAATATGACGGCCCCCGCCACGGGGGGCACCGTCGCCCGACGCACCGGCGAAACCGTCGGCGTGGCGCGTGCGTACGGGAGCACGTCACTCACGGGAGTCACCGGATGCTGCGGACCCTCTTCACCATCGGCGTCGTCGCGATCGTCGCGCTCTACGCTCTCAAGTTCGTGGGCGTGCTCGTCGTCGGCGTGCTCGGGCCGCTGCTCGGCTTCGCGATCAAGGTGCTGCTCGTGGGCGCCGTGGTCTACGGCGCGATCCGCCTCGTCGCCCCCGACTCGGCGCGCCGCCTGCGCGACAGGTTCGATCCGACGCGCGGCTACTGACGCGCGTCGCCGAACGGCCCTGGCCGCGCTCGCGCGGTCACCGCGCCGCCGTCGGCGCTGCGTCGGCGGTCACGGCGACGCGGGTCAGCGCTTGCGGATCGGCGTCGCGCCGGCGCGCGGCCGGTATTCGCGCAGGAAGAGGTTGAGCGAGCCGATCGGCAGACTCGTCTTGAGCTGGAGCAGCGCGCGCGTGCTGTCGTCGGCGAGCCAGATCTCGGCCTTCCCCCCTTCGCCGAAGATGCCCTTGGCCTTGATGACCGGGCGGAGCAGGATCGCGTCGAAGGTGCCCGCGGGCACGGTGATGCGCTCGCGCCGCACGACGGTGATGCGCACCGGGTTGCGGTCGGGCCGGAAGTAGCGGTTGAACTCGTACGTGCGCCCCGGCTCGAGCGGGATCGTGCGCACGAAGTAGAGAAAGCTCCCCTCGTCGAGCGGCTGCTCGGAGCTCGGCTGCTCCTCCTTGCCGCGCTCCTGGAAGGTGCGACGCTCGGGGAACATCTCGAACCACCGTTCGCGGTCGCGACCGCCCTCGAGATAGTCCTGGTGGTACCGCAGCGACTGGAACCGGGCGGTATCGATCCAGCTCTCGAGGATGTCGTGCACGTGGTAGAAGAACGTGCCGCCCTTGACCTCGAACTTGACGTGCAACGCCTCGGTGCCGCGGATCTGCGTCGCACCGAGCACTTCCATCCACGCACTGCCGACCTTCACGGCGCTGAACTTCACGTCGTAGGTGAAGCGCTCGCCGACGGGGAAGGTGCGGTCGAGGCGGTCCTGCTGCAGCTCCTGGCGGGCCATCGGCGCACGGACCGGTGCGGGCGTCGCGGCCGACGTGTCGTGGCGCAGCGAGGCGGCAGCGAGCGCGAGGAGAGTGGCGGCACGGAAGACGGTCGTCACGAGCGCGGCGGGCTTGAGGATCAGGCGTCGGCCCCGGGCGGCGGACCGTTGACCGGGGCCACCGGCGATGACGCATCGCCGGCACCACCGTCGACTACCCCGTCACCCCCGCCAGGGGCCCGCGACCGGCGTCGGCGACGGCGCGGACGGCGCCGCTTGCGCTGCGCGTCGGAACCGCCGACGCCGTCGTCGCCGGTCGCATCGTCGCCCTCGCCGTCGGGATCGTCCGTGACGCCATCCGTGCCCACCGCGCGATCGACGCCCTCGTCGTCCCGCACGACACGGTCACGCGCGACACGGTCACGCATGCCATGGTCGCGCGCGCCGTCGTCGCGCACACGACCGGTGCGCACGTCGCCGGTGCGCACGTCGTCGGTCGCGCCACCATCATCGCCGATATCGTCGTCACCGGCATCGTCGTCGCCACCACCGTCGCCGGCCACGCCCGTCGCTGCGCCGTCGATCGCGGTCCCGCGCTTCTTCCGCCGACGGCGACGCTTCCGGCGCGCCGGTGCGTCGTCGCCGGAGCCGGTGGCCGGTGCGACGACAGCGTCGCCCTGCGACGGCACGTCGTGTGTCGCCACGGGCGTCACGTCGGCGGACACCGGCCGCGTCGCGTCGACGGTTTCGCCGGTGCCATCTGCGACGGCGTCCGGCGATGTGCCGTCACCGCGCGGTGCGTCGTGATGCGGATGCCTGGCGACGGCGCGCAGGTGGCGATGATGGTCGTGCGGCGCCGTAGCGGCATCGGCGGCCGCCTGCGACACGTCCCGCCGATCGGAACGCTCGCCGCGCGGCGGCCGCACGCGCCTCTCTCGCGGCGCGTCGGTGCGCTGCTCGCCACGTGGCTCGCCCGTGGGCGTCCGGTCGGCCGCGCCCTGTTCGCGCGATCGGGAGGTCGCATCCGCGTGCGCCACGCGCTCGGGGCGATCGCCACGCTCGGCCGTCGCCGTCGGCACCGCCACGGCCACCTCGATCGGGGGGGCCGCGCGACGCGGTCGCCGGCTCGGCGCCTCGCTGGCCGCGATCTCCTCGCGAGTCGGCCGCGGTGGACGCGGCGGGGGCGGGGCGGTACTGGCCGCGTACTCGACGCCCGCCGGCCGCGCGATGTCGGCGCCGCGGTCGCGCGCGTCGCCCTTGCCCGTCGGACGAGGAGCGGGACGGACGACACGCCGCGCCCCGCGCGCCCAGCGGAAGAGCATGAGGGTGTCCGGCCACGCGCGATGCCGGGACGGACGCGGGCGCACGTCGTAGCGGCCCGGGAGCTCGACGTTCTCGATCCGGCGCGCGAAGGGCGCGAGGGTCAACGCGAAGTCCGCATTCACGGCCCACGGATCATCGCCTCGGCAGACGAGCTCGCTTGAACTGGCGCGGAGGAGGTCGCGGAGGACCGCGATGCGCACGAGCCGGTAGCTCCCGAACGGATCGTCGAATGGCGGAAGACGCAGGAACGGACGAACGGCCCAGGCGCCCCAGCGACGCAGGCGGCGCTCGTCGGCGGGCATCGCGGTGTCGGTCGTCGCACGCGCGACCGCGACGATGTCGGCGCCGCCCTCGAAGCGCTTCACGAGTTCGGGGAGCTGCTCCGGCTGGTCGGTGAAATCGCCCTGCAGCAGCACCATCGCGTCACGCCGCGCGTATTCGTCGTCGGCCGCCACGTGCCGAACGAGCGCGTCCACCGCCCGCGCGTAGCCGACCCGCCGCGGCGCCGAGAGGATCGTGAGCGGCATGACCGCCCGATACGGCTCGAGGAGCTCGGCCGTCCCGTCGCTGCTCGCGTCGTCGAAGACGGTGACGTCGTACTCGCGCGAGAACTCCTGGAACACCTTCCGGATGCGCCAGAGGAGGACGCCGATCGTCGGCGCCTCGTTGTGGACTGGGATGCAGAGCCGGAGCACGGTGGAGTCGTGGCCTCGCGTCGGGGATTGGGCAATCTCGCCCCGGCGGTGCGGTCGTGGAATCCCGGCTGCCTTCCGTCCCATGCGTGCTCGGTGAACCGGGCGACGGGCGCGACGGGGGCGACGAACCGAACCAGTCGGCTGCATCGCGACGGACGCGACGAACGGACTCCTGCTTGCAACGCGACGGGCGCGACGGCGCGACGGGGGCGTGCGTGTACGGTCATCGTGGACCGATGCCTGTCGTCCGCTTTCCTCGCGCTGGCACTCGTCGAGCGTGAGTGCTGACGAGATGCGGGACGCTTGCGTGTGGTTGCGAACGAGGCGATGGGTTCGTCGCGAGGAGGCACGGGGCATGCCCTCGTACAGCGAAGCGAACACGAACGACCTCGGGAGACGAACGCATGATCCAGGCAGACCTGCGGCGGTTCCTCACGCGCGACGATGCGCAGCTCGCGGTGCACCTCGTGGCGCGGGATGCGCCGCGCGAGCGCGAGGCGTGCGAGGCGGCGTTGCGCGACGGCGGGATCGACGCGCTGCTCGACGATGTACGATTGCACGAGGCGCTCGTCGCCGATCCACGCGCGCGGCGTGCGTCGCTCGCGCTCTTCGTGCACGTCGTCGTGCGGCATGCGGTCCGTGACGCGGGCGAGGACGATCGTCGCGTCGCGGACTACGTCGCCTGCATCGTCGTCGAGTTCGCGATCGGCGCGCGCGCGTGGCGCATCGCGCGGCACGACGACGAGCACTACGAGACGCTCGCCGCCCTCGTCGCCGACGTCGATCGCGGCGACCCGCGCCGGAGCTTCCTCGTGCGGCAGCATCTCGCGCATCACGCACTCTGGCTCGCGGGGCTCTTCCCCGACCGGGTCACCGCGCAGCGTCACCGTCGCGGCGGACCCGATCTCGCCTACTACGACGAGCTCGGACGGCGCGGCTTCCGGCTCGCGGCCGAGCATCGGCTGGCGGAATCGACCGGCCTGCGCCCGGTGCTCGAACGCGCCGGGGCCGGCTTCGACCGGCTGCGCGTCGCCCTCAACCGCGTCAGCGATCGGATGCTCTTTCCGCACGTGCACACTCCGGATCGACTGATGCGGCAGGTGCACGACGACGTGCGGCTCGCCGGCGGGACGTGATCGGCCTGTGACGCGGTGCTGACGGCGACGGGCCCGAGCCGCTTGCGGCACGGCTCGCGCAGGGTGACGCTTCGCCCGCCATGATCAGTCCGCATTCCGCCCGCCACCACCCGTGAGCGGCGACCGTCTTCCGGCCGCCGAGCAGCGGCGTCGTGTCGCGCAGATGAAGCAGGCGCTCGCCGCCGCTCGTCTCGCGCGCGACGATGCGTGGGCCGCGGTCGCGCTCACCGAGCAGCGACTCGGCGCGGCGCGAGCCGAACTCGCCACCATCACGCGACGTCGCGCGCTGGCGGACGGGATCGGCGACACGGAGACCGTCGCGGTCGCCGACCGGTTCGCGCGCGCGCAGGAGGACACGATCGCGCTCCTCGAGCGCAAGCTCGCGGTGCAGCGCGACGAAGCCGCGTTCGAGGGGCGGACGGTGGACGAGATGGAGTCGGAGCTGCGCCTGGCGACGGGACGCCCCGGTGTGGCGCCGAGCGACGGGGCACCGTCGGCGAGCGCCGACCTGCCACCACGCGACGACGTCGCGTCGGGCAGTCCGCACGACGACCCTGCGACGCACCGCGAGGTGGACGAGCGCGCGTTCGGCGTCCTCGACCACGAGCGTCGTGCGCGCGAAGCGAGCGAACGGCTCGCCGCACTCAAGCGCCGCATGGGTCGCGACGCCTGACGTGATGTCGGAACGTCCGGTGTCGGTGGTCCGATCCGTGGGGGTGCGCGAACGTCTCGCGACGCCCGCGCTGCGCGTCGCGGCGACGATCGCCTGCATCGCATCGGCCGTCGTCCGCCCCGTCGATGCGCAGATCATCGAGAAGCTCGACACGCTCGCGTCGCGCCTCGACTCGATGCGACCGCGCCCGGACACCCTCGCGAAGCGGACCGTGCGCGGCGTCGAGCTCGCACCGGGCTCCGTGCGCTGTGCGGGCGAACGCATCACCGAGATCCGTGTCGTGGCGCGCCCGCCGGGCTTCACCGGGCGCTCGGCTGCGAGCCGCATCGCCAACTGGCCGATCAAGACCTTCCACAGCACCACCAAGCGCTCGGCGCTCACGCCGTACCTGCAGCTCGGCGTCGGTGATCGGTGCACGGAGGTGGCGCGTCAGGAATCGGAGCGCGTCATCCGCCAGCTCTGGTACGTGCAGGACGTGCAGGTCGCCGCGTTCCGCAACCCCGACGGCACGGTGCGCATCGAGGTGCGGAGCGTCGATGAGTTCCAGGTGATGTTCAATCCGCACATGGACGGCGCGTCGATCACCGGTGCGCGTGTCGGGTGGAACAACGTGGGCGGGCTCGGCGTCCTCGCCGAAGTCGGACGGCGCGACTTCGATCCGCTGCGGACGGGATACTCGTTCCGGCTGCGCACGTCGACGCTGATGGGGATGCCGATCCAGACGAGTCTCGGCTATCGGCGCGAGGGGTTGGGCGAGGCGTGGTCGGCCGAAGTGCGCTTCCCCTTCCTCACGGACCTGCAGCGCTACGCGTTCCGTGCCGTCGTCGGCACCGACGACGACTACGTCCACTACCGTCGTGCGCAGGATCCCGAGCCGTTCCAGCCGGCCACGCGATCCTTCGCCGCGCTGGGCGGCGTGCGTCGCTTCGGCGGCTTCGGCAACGCGTTCCTGGTGGGCGCCTCGTTGACGCACGACGACGAGGAGATCGGGACGGCGATCTTCGTGGACAGCCTGCTCGGACGGCGGCCGTTCCCCGAGGCGCTCCCGTCACCCGCCGCGCCGCCGCGCGCGGTGACGCGCCTCAATGCGTTGCTCGGTGCGCGTGCCCTGCGATTCCTCCCCGTCGAGGGCTTCGATGCGCTCTCCGGTACGCAGGACCTGCGCATCGGTACGCAGATCAGCGCGCAGGTCGGCCGAGGGCTCGTGCGACGCGACGCACGCAGCGATGCCTTCTTTCTCGCCGGCAACATCTTCATCGGGTGGGGGACGCCCTCGTTCTACGCCGCGACGGACTGGATCTGGTCCGGACGCCACGACGGGCAGGACTGGGACGGACGCGTGGCGTCGAGCCGCTCGGCGATCTACTGGAAGCCGCGCCGGCGGCAGCTCACCACGCTCGACGTGCAGTTCGTCGGCGCCGAGCGGATGCGCGTGCCGTTCCAGCTGCCCCTCGGTGGTGGTGCCTCGGGACTCGTCGCCTTTCGCCGCTCACGGCTGGGGGGTGACCAGCGCGTCCGTGTGCGTCTCGAGCAACGCCAACTCATGGGCCGCCCGTTCGGCCTGCTCGATCTGGGCATCTCGGGCTTCGCCGAGACCGGTCGCCTCTGGGCCGGTGATGCGCCGTACGGCGTCACCACCGGCTGGCGCAACGCGGTCGGCTTCGCGATCCTCGGCGCGGTGCCGCCGCGCTCGCGCCAGCTCCTCCGACTCGAAGTCGCGTGGCGCCTGAGCCCCGATCGCTGGTCCAGCCCCGTCGAACTCCGCGCCGTGAGCGGCAACCTCACCCGCTTCTTCTGGCGCGATCCCGGCGACGCCAGCCGCGGCCGCGAGCGGTCACTGTTCGCCGACCTCTTCAACTTCTGAGCTCGCGACGGGCGCGACGAACGCGACGAACGCGACGAACAGCCAACAGCCTTCAACGCGACGGGCGCGACGGCGCGACGGGCGCGACGGGCGAAGGCACGAGTCACCGGGTCGGCTCACGCGTTCACAGGCAGTTCACAAGCAATTGCTTTTTCTGGTTCGCACACACGGCCTCGGTCGATCACGCCGCGTCCGTCGCGTCGTCGCGCCCGTCGCGTTGAAGGCTGTTGGCTGTTCGTCGCGTCCGTCGCGTCGTCGCGCCCGTCGCGTTGAAGGCTGTTGGCTGTTCGTCGCGTCCGTCGCGCCCGTCGCGTCTGTCGCGTGCGGGGGAGTCAGGCGCCGGGTACGGAGCGGGTCAGGCGGGTGAGGAGGGGGACGAGGAGGAGCATCACCAGGCCGGCGATCCAGGCGGTGGCGGTGGGGATGATGAAGAAGTCGGCGCGCTTGGGGATGGTCTCGATGAGGCCGGCCTGCAGGCCGCCGAGGAAGTTGGCGGCGGAGAGGGCGAGGAACCACGCGCCCATGAGCAGCGAGACGAACTGCGCCGGTGCGATCTTGGTGACGTAGCTCAGGCCGACCGGCGACAGCGCGAGTTCACCGATCGTGTGGCAGACGTACGTCGCCACGAGCCACCATGGGGCGACCTTCAGCCCGGCGTCCACGGCGCGGCCGGCGAAGATGAGCAGGAAGAAGCCCAGCCCCGCGAAGAAGAGACCGATCACCATCTTGAGCGCGGTGCTCGGCTCGCGGCCGCGTCGTCCGAGTGCGCTCCAGATCCACGCGGCGACCGGCGCGAGGATGATCAGCGCGAGCGGCTGGATGCTCTGGAACCAGCTCGTCGGCAGTTGCGCCATGCCGAACGCGGCGGCACCCTGCGTGCGGTCGGTGTCGCGGTCGGCGAAGAGCGTCAGCGAGCTCCCCGCCTGCTCGAAGACCATCCAGAAGAAGGTGACGAAGAAGAAGACGAGGAAGAGCGCGAGCACGCGCTTGCGCTCCTCGCCGCGCGTGGCGAAGAGCGGGATCGCGAACGCGGCGCCGATCAGCGTGCCGAACGCGATCGACATGAGGCCGCCCAGGCTGAGCGCCCACGCCGGGAGCCCGATCTCGCGCCACGTTCCCATGCCGCCGAGCACCGCGATCACGAGGCCCGCGAGCGCACCGATCGTCCCGACGGCGCGGTAGTCGGGCACCGCGAGTTCCCCCACTTCGGCGGCGACTTCCGCGTCGCGCGCGTGCTGCGGTGCGAGGCCGACGCCCGGCAGGTACTTCTCGCGTCCCCAGAGATACGTGACGAGGCCGAGCACCATGCCCACGCCGGCCGCCGCGAAGCCGACGTGCCAGCCGAAGCGCGGATCCTCGGCGAGGAAGCCGCAGACCAGCGGCGCGAGGAAGGCGCCCGTGTTGATCCCCATGTAGAAGATCGTGAAGCCCGCGTCGCGCCGCGTGTCGCCCGCCGCGTAGAGCTGTCCGACCATCGTGCTCACGTTGGGCTTGAAGAAGCCGGTGCCGATGACGATCAGCCCGAGCCCGACGTAGAACATCGTCATGCTCGGGAAGGCGAGCGCGAAGTGCCCCGCGGCGATCGTCGCGCCACCGATGACGAGCGAGCGACGCGTGCCGAGCACACGGTCGGCGAGCCAGCCACCGACGAGTGGCGTCAGCCAGACGAGGCCCGTGTAGGTGCCGTAGAGTCGCGACGCGTCCGCACCCGACCAGCCGAGCGCGTTGACGAGATAGAGCACCAGGATCGCGCGCATCCCGTAGTACGAGAAGCGCTCCCACATCTCCGCGGCGAAGAGGAGCGCGAGGCCGCGCGGGTGGCCGAAGAACGAGCGGTCGGCCTGCACGGCGGCGGGCGCGTAGGAAGCGGGCACGATCGGGTCGGGATGGAGTCGCGGGGCGAGGCGCCGCACTGCGCCACCGCCGAACGTAGACAGCGGCCCGTCACGCGGCCACGGCGCGCGCGCACACGGGCGCCGGCCGTGTGCGTCAGGGCGCGGTGGCCTGCGTCCGGTCGCCGGCGCTCGTCCCGAGTGGACGCATGATCGTGATCGTCCCCACCGGCAACCCGTTCATGTGGTGCAGCACCGTGGCGCCGTCCACGTCGAACGCGTGGCCGTCGTGCGCGACGAGACGCCAGCGTGCTCGCGGAAGCGCCTCGCCGTCGAGTGCCTGTGCGATGTCGCGCACGAGGCCGTCGTGGTGCGACGGGTCGACGACGTCGAGCAGCCTGAGACGTGGAAGGTCGGTGCGCGTGTAGCCAAGCGCGGCGAGCCACGCGCGATTCGCGAAGAGGAAGCGGCCGTCCGGTGTCGCGCTGTGCACGAGGTCCGGATGCTCGTCGAGCAGGTCGAGCAGCTCGACCGCGAGGACCACCTCGGCGGCGTCGATGTCGATCACGTTCGCGCGACGCCGTCGTCGCGCCGCGAGCTGGTCCACTTCCACTGCCGCCTCCGGCCCGGGGAACCCGGCGTCGGGGGAGGGTAGGGCACCGCCGCGGTCCTGTGTCGTGAACCCGAGCCGTCAGCGTCCGGTTCCGACCGCGCCACGTGTGCGGAGTGCGGCCGCGGGGAGGACGAACGCGGGGGCGCGTGTCGCACCGGCCGCGTGCTGGGCATCGGGCGCCACGGCGGTGGGCGGCTGCTTGATGCACGCCGCGAGATGGCCGGGCGCCTTGATCTCGAGCGGTGGGACGAGCGTCGTGCAGGCGGCGTCCCTGGACGGGTGCATGCAGCGCGGGTGGAAGACGCACCCGCTCGGCGGCGACGTGGGCGAGGGCGGATCGCCGAGCAGCGGGATGCGGTCGCGCGGTGCGGTCGGGTCGGGGATCGGGATCGCCGAGAGGAGCGCCTGCGTGTACGGCATCACGGGACGCGTGAAGAGCGACGCGACGGGCGCCACTTCGACGATGCGACCGAGATACATGACCGCGACGCGCGTCGCGAGCTGCTCCACGACGCCCAGGTCGTGCGCGATGAAGAGATAGGTCAGCGCGCGATCACGCTGCAGTCGCGCGAGCAGGTTGATCACCTGCGCCTGCACGCTCACGTCGAGCGCGCTCACCGGTTCGTCGAGCACGAGGAACTCGGGTTCGACCGCGAGCGCGCGCGCGATACCGACGCGCTGACGCTGGCCGCCGCTGAACTCGTGCGGGTAGCGCGTCGCCCACTCCGGGCGGAGCCCCACTTCGTCGAGCAGGGCGCGCACGCGCGCGTCGGCCGCGGCGCCTTCGGCCAGGCGATGCACCACGATCCCCTCGCGGATCGCGTCGCCGATCGTGAGACGCGGGTTGAGCGACGAATAGGGATCCTGGAAGACGAGCTGCATCCGGCGACGCATCGCGCGGAGCGACCGCGCGTCGAGGGCGCGCAGGTCGGTGCCATCGAAGCGGATGGTGCCCGCGGTCGGCTCGACGAGGCGCAGGATCGCGCGTCCCGTCGTCGTCTTGCCGCAGCCGCTCTCGCCGACCAGCGCGAGCGTCTCGCCGCGCGCCACGTCAAGCGAGACGCCACCGACCGCCTGCACCGCGCCGGTCGCGCGACCGAGGAAGCCGGTGCGCACCGGGAAGCGCACGACGAGATCGCGCACCTCGAGCAGCGGACGCACGTCGGTGCTCGTCGATCCGTCGGCCGCGGGTGCCGTCGCGGCTTTCGTCACCGGTGACGTCACGGGTGTCGTCACGGGCGTGCCGCGGCGAGCGGTAGCCGACGCTCGCCACGACGCGACGGCTCGACGACGAGGTGGCAGCGCGCCCGTCGTCCGTCGCCCGCATCGTGCAGCGGCGGCGCCTCGCGGGTGCACCGCTCCCACATGAACGGACAGCGCTCGGCGAAACGGCAGCCTGTCGGCCACGCCTCGGGCGGTGGCACCGTACCGGGGATCGTCGCCAGCTCGCGCCGCGCACTACCGGCGCGCGGCATCGCGGCGAGCAGCCCCTCCGTGTAGGGATGGAGCGGCGCGGCGAAGAGCGCGTGCACCGGCGCCTCCTCGACGACCTGCCCCGCGTACATCACCGCGACGCGCTGCGCCGTCTCGGCGACGACGCCGAGGTCGTGCGTGATCAGCAGCACGCTCGCGCCGCGCGTCCGCTGCGCGTCGCGGAGCAGGTCGAGCAGCTGCGCCTGGATCGTGACGTCGAGCGCGGTCGTCGGTTCGTCGGCGACGAGCAGCGCGGGATCGAGCACGAGTGCGATCGCGAGCATGACGCGCTGCCGCATGCCGCCCGAGAGCTCGTGCGGATACTGGCGCGCGCGCACCGACGCATCGGGGATGCCGACCGACACGAGCATGCGCACCGCACGCGCCCATGCGTCGGCCCTGGGCACGCGTTCGTGTGCGAGCACCACTTCGGCGACCTGCGCACCGACGGTGTGCACCGGGTTGAGCGCGGTCATCGGCTCCTGGAAGACCATGCCGATACGGCGCCCACGCACGCGGCGCAGTTCGCGCTCGGGAAGTGTGGCGAGGTCGACGCCGTCGAACTCGATGCGGCTCGACGCATCCAGCGCCATCGGCGGATCGAGCAGGCGGAGGATCGTGAGCGCGGTGAGCGACTTGCCGCACCCGCTCTCACCGACGAGCGCCACCACTTCGCCGCGTTGCACGTCGAGCGAGACGCCGTCCACCGGGACGATGGTGCCGCGTCGCGTGCGGATGCGTACGCGGACGTCGCGCAGCGAGAGCAGCGGTGCCGTGGCGACGTCGGTCATGCGCGCGGAAGGTCGCGGCCGGCGAGCGCGTCGCGCAACCCGTCGGCGAGGAGCGAACAGCAGAGCACCACGAGCACGAGACAGGCGCCGGGCGCGAGCGAGATCCATGGCGCGGCCTGCAGCACGTCGGTGCCGTCGCGGATGATGTTCCCCCAGCTCGCCGCGGGCGGTTGCACGCCGACGCCGAGCCAGCTCAGTCCCGCTTCGAGCACGATCACCTGGCCGACACCGATCGCGGCGGTCACGAGCACCGGCCCGGCGATGTGCGGCAGCAGCTGTCGCCACGCGATCCGTCGCCACGGCACGCCGAGCGCGCGCGCCGCGACGATCCAGTCCGCGCCGCGCAGGCGCCGCACTTCGCCGCGCACGAGACGCGCCTGCGGGAACCACCCCGTGGCCGCGATCGCACCGACGAGGAGCGGGACGGACGGATGGTCGCGCAGCGCGAGCACGACGAGCAGCACGAGCACGCGCGGTGTCGCGAGCCCCGCATCGACGACGCGCATCATGAGCGCGTCGGTGCGCGCCCCCGCGAGCCCCGCCACCATCCCCCATGCCGTGCCGAGGCCCGTGGACAGCGCGACCGAGGCGAGTCCGATCGCGAGCGACAGCCGCCCGCCCGCGAGCAGCCGCGCGAGCACGTCGCGCGCGACGGCGTCGGTGCCGAGGGGATGCGCGAGACTCGGCGCCCGCAGCGACATCGTCGCGAGGTCGAGCTGCTCGTGCGGTGCGTACGGCCACGCGAGCGGTACGACGAGCAACACGAACACGAGTGCACCGAGCGTACCGACCGCCGCACGCGATACCGGCGCAGCGACCAGCTGCTGCAGCGTGCTCACGCGGTCGGCCGAGCGGACTCGCTTCTCGTCGGCTGCGGGGAGCGCCAGCGGCATCGTCATGCGCGCGACTCCGACGTCGCCGCGCGGAGGCGCGGGTCGAGCCACGCGCTCGTCGCATCGGCGAGCCAGGTGCCGGCGACGACGAGCACCGTCGCCACGAGCGTGCAGCCGGTCACGAGGTGGTAGTCACGCGCCGCGATCGCGCCGGCCGCGAGGCCACCGAAGCCGGGCCACGCGAAGACGTGTTCGATGAAGACACCGGCGCCGAGCAGATGCGGCAGCGCGAGCCCCGCGAGCGTCGCCATCGGTACGAGCGCGGTGCGCCATACGTGCGCACGCCAGACGCGCCCGGGTGCGACGCCCTTGGCGAGCGCGGTGCGAGCCCATTCCGCACTCGCCTGGTCGAGGATCGCGGCGCGCTGCAGTCGCGCGATCGAACCGATCATCGTGAGGGTCAGCGTCGCGAGCGGGAGCGCGAGATGACGCAGCAGGTCGAGCGTGCGTGTCGTCGGCGACGCGTCGGCGTCGAGCAGCGGATCGGTCGCGCCACCGACCGGAAAGACGTGCCACCAACCCGCGCCCGCGAGCAGCACGACGAGCGCGAGCCAGAAGTCGGGGAGTGCGACCGTCGCCACGGAGAACGCGGTCACGGCGCGGTCACCCGTCGTGTCGCGATGCCGGGCCTGCCACGCGCCCGTCGCCATGCCGATCGCGAAGGCGAGCACCGTCGCCGTCCCCGCGAGGGCGAGCGTCCACGGCAGCGCGTCGGCGATCGCCGTGGTGACGGGGAGCTGCCGACTCGTGCTCCATCCGAGGTCGCCCTGCAGCAGCGCACCGAGCCAGCGCACGTACTGCGTGCCGATCGAGCCATCGAGTCCGTACGCGGCTCGCCACTGCGCACGCACCGCCATGTCGACGGTGGCATCGTCGAGTGCGGTCGCGAACGGATCGCCCGGTGCGAGGCGCACCAGCACGAAGACCGCGCTGGCGACGAGGAGGACGACCGCGATCCCCTGCGCGAGGCGGGCGAGGAGAAGTCGCGTCACACGGGCGAGGTCAGCGCGCGGCGGTGACCGCGGCGCCGTCGCGTGCGAGACGCTGGCCCGGCGCGATCGACCAGCGATGGAGCCCGGCCCACCACGCGTCGGGGCGAATGCCCACGGGACGGAGTCGCGCGTGCAACCCGATCGTGGTGCGCGGCTCGGCGAGCCAGATCGCGGGCGCGTCGTCCACGATCCGGCGCCACGCCGCGGCGAAGTGCGCGTGCATCGCCGCCGCATCGAACGCCGCGACGCCGCTGTCCACGTGCGCATCGAAGACGGTGCTCACGTAGCGCCCCGTGTTCTCGCCGCCGGCGCGTGCGCCTCGCGCGCCCCACGACTGCCGCACCGCCGCCGTCCCCGGATCGGCGCTCCAGCCGGCGAGCACCGCGTCGTAGCGACGCGCGTCGAGCCGCGCGAGGAAGGTGGGGAAGTCGAGCTGTTCGACCGTCACCGCGACGCCCGCGCGCCGCAACTGCTCCTGCAGCACGATCGCCGCGCGCACACGCGATGCGCTCGACACCGGCACGGTGATCGCGAACGCGAGCGGGACGCCGTTGCGCGCGCGCATCCCGTCGGCACCGCGCACCCATCCCGCTGCGTCGAGCAGCCGCGCTGCGCTGTCGGGTGCGAAGGGGAGCGGCACGAGCGACGTGTCGGCGGTGGCCGCCGCACGCGGAAAGGGGCCGAGCGCGACGACGGCGAGCGTGTCGAACATCGCACGCACGACCGCCGCGCGATCGACCGCCATGCTGAGCGCGCGTCGCACGGTGCGATCGCCGAAGATCGGATGCGGGGCGTCGCTCGCGTCGCGATGCAGGTTGAAGCCGAGGAAGTGGTAGGTCAGCGTCGGCCCGACCGCCAGGCGGAGCGCGGGGTTCGCCGTCACCTCGCCGACCTTGTCCGGTCGCACCGCTTCGTAGACGTCCGCCTCGCCGCTGGCGAAGCGCTGGTACGCCGTCATCGGGTCGGGTGCGAACGCGTAGACGACACGATCGAGCGTCGCACGCCGACGGCCCCCGGTGGTGTCGGCGACGAGCGCGAGGCGCTGACCCGGCACCCATTCGACGAAGCGGAACGGCCCGCTGCCGATCGGCCGCCGCGCGAAGGGCGATGCGCCGAGGCGGGCACGATCGGCGCCGGCGAGGAGGTGCTCGGGGAGCACGTGCATCTGGTACGTCGCCTCGAAGAACTGCTCGGGCGCCCGCCGTGCGAACCACACGACCGCGGTGAGCGAATCGCGCACCGTCACCGAGTCGATGTTCGCGAGCAGCGACGCGGTCGGCGATGCGGTCGCGGGATCGGTGTAGAACCGCCACGTGAAGCGCACGTCGCTCGCGCGCACCGGACGTCCGTCGTGCCAGCGCGCCGCGGGATCGAGCGTGAAGGCGATCGACAACGAGTCGGCGCTCCAGGTCCAGCTGCGCGCGAGTCGCGGCTCGAAGCCCGCGTCGCCGACGGTGTTGAGCGTGGGTCCGAGATCGGCGAGCCGCTCGAAGACCAGATCCTCGACCTGCTTGCCGAACTGCGAGGTGGTGATCGGCGGCGCGAGATTGTCGGGTTCGGCCGGGGTGGAGACGACCACCGTGCCCCCGCGCGCATCCGTCGCGGTGGCGGCATCCGGCGCGGCGTCACCGCGACAGGCCGCGAGTGCGATGGCGGCGGGAAGGCACGCGAGCACTGCGCGGCGCGGCACGAGGCGGGTGGGCTCGGGCATGACGGACCGGGTGGGACGGCCCGGCGGCGACGTCAGCGTCGCCAGGTCCAGGCCGGATCGGATGAGAATACTGTAATCCTGTCGGCGGACGCACCAACCACCGCCGCGTCACGCATGGATCCGTCGACGTGGGGTGCCCGGGCACGCAGCGCCGCCTCGAGGGCGTCCATGACCGTCGCCTCGTCGAGTGTGGGGCCGAGGAGCGCGCGCAGCGTCGCCGGCGGCGGCACTGGCGGCAGCGGGACGCAGGCGAGCCGCGCGAGCAGTGCCTGGTCGTCATCGAGCAGGATCGACCCGTGCTGCAGGAACGCGTCGCCGTCGCGGTGCTGCGCGCTCCCGACGAGCTTCCGCCCCGCGACGACGAGTTCCCCCGCCGACGGGTGCTCGAAGCACGGTGCGAGCCCCGGCGCCGGCTCCGCCTCCGACGGCCCGGCCCGCGTCGCCGCGACGCCGAGACGATGGAGCGCGTCGAGCAACCACGCGTTGATGGCGTCGTAGCCGCCGCGGAGCGTGGGCGCGGCGTCGTGCGGCGCGGCCACGCAGTAGGTGACTTCGCGCGCGTGCAGCAGCGCGCGCCCGCCCGTGGGGCGCCGCACGACCGGCACGCCGAGCGCCGCACAGCGCGCCGCGTCGTAGATGCCGGCCGTGCGCTGGTTGCGCCCCAGCGACAGCGATGGCGCGTCCCACGTGTAGGCACGGACCAGCACCGCGCCGGTCGTCGCGGCGTGGCGCCGCATCGCCTCGTCCCACGCCATGTTCGCGGCCGCATCGCGCGGCGGGCTGCGGAACCAGTGGACGGGACGCGCCCAGAGCGCATCGGTGGCGGGTGGCGTCACGGGCGAAAGCTGCCATGCCGGACGACGCGCGGCGACCGACGCGACCACCGACGACGACAGCCCACGGCGACACCCGACGCCGACGTGATGTTCCCCGCTGCCGCGCGCACGGGGCACGTCGTCGGACCGCGAGTCCGGACCTGCGGTCCGTCGCGTCACGCGGATGACGGCACCTGCGCCGTGCGGCGCCGCAGTGCGACCGATGCCGCATCGGAGCCGGTTACATTTCGCCTGCGGGTCGCGCTGCCACGTCGTGGCGCCGCCCGGCGCCTTTTCCGCATCGACCAGCGAGGCGCGCGCCCGACGCGCGCCCGGAGCGCTCCATGGCCGCCCCTGTCCGCACCACGTCGCCCGCGACCGTCGCGCTCGACGACGCCGGCAGCTTCATCCCGCGTCACGTCGCGCCGACCGACGCCGACATCGCCGCGATGCTCGCGACGCTCGGCTATCCGTCGCTCGACGCGCTCATCGACGACACGATTCCCGAGGGGATCCGCTTCCGCCGCGCGCTCGACCTGCCCGCGCCCGAGAGCGAGCACGCGGCACTCGCGCGGCTGCGCACGATCGCCGCGAAGAATCGCATCTTCCGCAGCTACATCGGCCAGGGCTACCACGGCACCATCGTGCCGCCGGTGATCCAGCGCACGATCCTCGAGAATCCCGGCTGGTACACGGCCTACACACCGTACCAGGCCGAGATCGCGCAGGGTCGCCTCGAGGCGCTGCTCAACTTCCAGACGATGGTGATGGATCTCACCGGGCTGCCGATCGCCAACGCGTCGCTGCTCGACGAGGCCACCGCCGCCGCCGAAGCGATGGCGCTCGCGCACGCCGCGATCACCGGCGAGCGCGACACCTTCCTCGTCGCGGCCGACTGCCATCCGCAGACGATCGCCGTCGTGCGCACGCGTGCCGAAGCGCGCGGCTGGACGGTGACGCTCGTGGAGCCGGGCACGCCGTTCGCGTTCACGGAGCGCGTCTTCGGTGCGCTGGTCCAGTATCCCGCGACCGACGGCGCGCTGCACGATCACTCGGCCACCTGCGACGCGGCGCATGCCGTGGGCGCACTCGTGATCGCCGCGACCGACCTGCTCGCCCTCACGCTCCTCGCGCCCCCGGGCGAGTGGGGCGCCGACATCGCCGTCGGCAGTGCGCAGCGCTTCGGCGTGCCGATGGGCTACGGCGGCCCGCACGCGGCCTTCCTCGCGACGCGCGACGAGTTCAAGCGGCTGCTGCCGGGTCGCATCATCGGCGTCTCGCGCGACAGTCACGGCGCACCCGCGCTCCGCATGGCGCTGCAGACGCGCGAGCAGCACATCCGCCGCGAGAAGGCGACGAGCAACGTCTGCACGGCGCAGGTGCTGCTCGCGGTCATGGCGAGCATGTACGGCGTCTACCACGGTCCGGACGGGCTGCGTCGCATCGCGACGCGCGTGCGTCGGCTCGCCCTCGCCCTCGCGGCGGGGCTCGAGCAGCTCGGCCTGCAGGTCTTCCACGACCACTGGTTCGACACGCTGCGCGTCGAGGTCGGCGTGCACGGCGTGCAGGACATCACGGCCGCCGCGACCGCGCGCGGGATCAACCTGCGCGTCCTCTCCGAAGGATCGCTCGGCGTCGCACTCGACGAGACGACGACCGTCGAGGACGTCGCCGACCTGCTCGCCTGCTTCAACGGCGGTGAGCCGCTCGACGTGGACGTGGCGCAGCTCGCGCAGGACGCCGACCCGCGCTACGACGAGCGGTTCGCCCGCACGAGCGCGTTCATGACGCACCCGGTCTTCAACAGCCACCACGCGGAGCACGAGATGCTCCGCTACATCAAGCGGCTCGAGGCGAAGGACCTGTCGCTCGTGCACTCGATGATCGCGCTCGGCTCGTGCACGATGAAGCTGAACGCGGCGGCCGAGATGTATCCGGTGACGTGGGCCGAGTTCGGGCAGCTCCACCCGTTCGCCCCGCGCGAGCAGGCCGAGGGCTACGCGCAGCTCTTCGCCGAGCTCGAGGCGGCGCTCGCCGACATCACCGGCTTCCACGCCGTCTCGCTCCAGCCGAACGCGGGCTCGCAGGGCGAGTATGCGGGGCTGCTCACCATCGCACGCTACCACGAGGCACGCGGCGAGTCGCACCGGCGCATCTGCCTCATCCCCACCAGCGCGCACGGGACGAACCCCGCGAGCGCGGTGATGGCGGGGATGCAGGTCGTCACGGTGAAGACCGACGCGAACGGCAACATCGACGTCGCGGATCTCAAGGCCAAGGCGACCGAGCACGCGGCGAATCTCGCGGCGCTGATGGTCACCTATCCGAGCACGCACGGCGTCTTCGAGGCCGACATCGCCGAGATCTGCGCGCACGTGCATGCGTGCGGCGGGCAGGTCTACATGGACGGCGCCAACATGAACGCGATGGTCGGCCTCTGCCGCCCGGGCGACTTCGGTGCGGACGTCTGCCACCTGAACCTGCACAAGACGTTCTGCATCCCGCACGGCGGCGGCGGCCCCGGCATGGGACCGATCGGCGTGGTCGCACACCTCGCGCCGCATCTCCCCGGCCACGCGCCGGCGGGGCTCGGCACCGACGCGAGCGCGGGGGCGGTGAGCGCGGCGCCGTTCGGGAGCGCGAGCATCCTGCCGATCAGCTACATGTACATCCGGATGATGGGCGCCGAGGGGCTCGCGTACGCGACGAAGGTCGCGATCCTCAACGCGAACTACATCGCCAAGCGCCTGGAACCGCACTATCCCGTGCTCTACCGCGGCCCGCGTGGCACGGTGGCGCACGAGTGCATCCTCGATCCGCGCGCGCTCAAGCAGGGCGCGGGCATCGAGGTCGAGGACATCTGCAAGCGCCTGATGGACTACGGCTTCCACGCGCCCACGGTGAGCTTCCCGGTCGCCGGGACGCTCATGATCGAGCCGACGGAGAGCGAGAGCAAGGCGGAGCTCGACCGCTTCTGCGACGCGATGATCGCGATCCGCCACGAGATCGCGCAGATCGAGCGCGGCGAGCTGCCGGGCGACGACAACCCGCTCAAGCACGCGCCGCACACCGCCTCGGCCGTCATCACCGACGCGTGGACGCACGCCTACTCCCGCGAACAGGCGGCGTTCCCGCTCGCGTGGGTGCGCGCGGCCAAGTTCTGGCCGACCGTGGGGCGCATCGAGTCCGCCTACGGCGACCGCAACCTCGTCTGCTCGTGCCTCCCCACGGAGGCCTACTCGGCCTGACGAGCGCGGTGCGCGTTTTCGCGTCGTCGGTGCAGCGCTGAACTGCCATGCCTCCGTGTCATGGCACTTCGGCGATGCCTGAACGGGACGAGGGCTCGCATGACGTGACGCATCGGCGCACATTGCCGCGTCCGCACGCCATGCGACCCGAGCCGACGACCGATGTTCAAGTTCCTGCGCGTTCCCGAGAAGCTGTTCTCGGTGGTGATGTGGTTCGTCTCGCTGCTCTTCGCGAGCTTCCTCATCGGGCTCGGCAGCCAGCTCGTGGGCGAGCTGCCGGGAGTGACGCAGGCGGTGGAGATCGAGGAGTTCGTCGATCGGGCGGCGGATCGCGCGATCGAGGCGCGCACCGTCCAGCTGCAGGAGCGGATCGACGCGCTGCAGCGCGAGCGCGTGCCGTTGCAACAGGCGGCGGACACGGCGGCGGCGGCGGAAGCGTCGGCGCGGCGCGAGTACGAGACGTGGGCGTCGACGCGAAGCGTCACCTCGGACTCCGCGCAGAATCCCGAAGTGCTCGCGCGCACGCGCCGGCTCGAGGCGCTGCTCGCCCAGCAACGCGCCGCCGAACGGCGCGTCGAGGCCGTCGATGCGGAACTCATCGCGGTCGGCCAGCGCAAGGATTCGCTGGCCACGCGTCGTGCACAGCTCCGTGACGCGGCGCAGCCGGCGTACGAGCGCGCGCGCTTCGCCACCGAACTGCGCGTCTTCGGGATCCGCCTCGCGCTCACGCTGCCGCTGCTCGTCATCGCGGGCTGGGCGATCGCGCGCAAGCGCAAGAGCGAATACTGGCCACTCTGGCGTGGCTTCGTCCTCTTCGCCACGCTCACCTTCTTCGGGGAGCTGGTCCCCTACCTGCCGAGCTACGGCGGCTACGTGCGCTCGGTGGTGGGGATCGTCGCCTCGCTCGTGGCGGGGCACTACACGATCCGCTGGATGCGCGCCTACGTCGCCCGGCGCGAAGCGGAAGCCCAGCGCAGCGCCGTCGAGCGTCGCCGCACGCTCGGCTGGGAAGAAGCGCTCAAGCGCGTCAACGCGAACATCTGCCCCGGCTGCGAGCGCCCCCTGGTCGCCACACCCGGCTCGTCGGCGGTGAATTTCTGCGTCCACTGCGGCCTGCAGACCTACGACCAGTGCGACGGGTGCGGCACGCGCAAGAACGCCTTCTTCGCCTACTGTCCCTCGTGCGGCGTCCGCGCCCGCGAGGATGCCGCGGCGGCTGCGGTGTCGTGAACCGCTGAAACGCAGGGGGCGCAGGGGGCGCAGGCAACCTCAGGATTCAGTCCCGCCGTGTTCCCCTGCGCCCCTCGCGCTCCCTGCGTTTCCATCGGTTCCGGCGATGCACCACGGCAGCGCTGGTGCAGCGCGACCGAACTGCGGGAACGCAGAGGGCGCAGGGAGAACGACGAGGTCGCAGTGGTGCGAACGGCGCCACTCAGCGTGTGCTGTAGAGCCGTGAAACAGGACCTGGAAAGAACGAAGTCGCAGTCGCGCAATGCACGAGGATCTTCGCGCACATGCACTTCTGCGACCTCTTGGTACGTTCTGCGGCCTCTGCGTTCCCGTCGTTCCATGCGGAACCCGAGGAGCGAATGGTGTCAGCCGACGAGCGCCCGGTAGTCGCCGGCCGACATGAGCCCCGCACGCGATGCCGGGTCGATCTTGAGGCGGATCATCCAGCCGTCGCCATAGGGATCGCTGTTCACGAGCGCCGGTTCGCCGTCGAGGCGGCCGTTCACCTCGACCACCGTGCCGGCGAGCGGGCAGTAGAGCTCCGAGACCGCCTTCACCGCCTCGATCGTGCCGAACACCGCGTGCTCGGCGAACGTCGCGCCGACCTTCGGCAGGTCGACGTAGACGATGTCGCCGAGTTCTCCCTGCGCGTAGTCGGTGATGCCGATGGTCACGATCTCCGCACCGGCGTCGCCGGCGACGTACTCGTGGTCCTTGGTGTACTGCAGCGTCTCGGGGATCTGGGACACGGAATTCGACTCCGGTGGATGCTCAGGATGTGGGATCGCGGCGGGAATGGTCGCTCCGGGACGCGACGTCGGCAACCGGCCACGATCGGGCGACGAGCTGCGCCCAGGCCGCGTCGGCGCGTGCGGCGAGCGTCGCGCGATCGGCATCGTTCTCGATCACGAGATCGACGCGCGGTCGCTTGAGTCGCGCGGGAAGCTGCGCCGCGATGCGTGCGCGGGCGTCGTCCGCCGCCATCCCGCGATCGGTCACGAGTCGCGCGAGGCGCGTCGCCTCGGGTGCGTCCACGAGGACGATGCACGCGAACTCGGGCGCGAGCCGCGCTTCGAAGACGAGCGGGATGTCGCAGACGATCACGCGCGTACCCGCGGCGCGCGCGGCCGAGACCGCGGCCTCGCGTGCCTGCGCGACCGCCGGGTGCACGATCGCCTCGAGGTCGCGACGCGCCCGCGCATCACCGAAGACGAGACGACCGAGCGCCGCGCGATCGAGCGAGCCGTCGGCATGCAGCAGCTGACGGCCGAAGCGCGCCGCGATCGCCGCGAGCGCCGGCGTCCCCGGTGCCACCGCGTCGTGTGCGGCACGGTCCGCGTCGAGGATCGTCGCGCCGTGCGCCCCGAACCGCTGTGCGACGGAACTCTTGCCGCTCGCGATGTTCCCCGTCAGCGCGACGACGAGGGACGGAGCCGCCACGGCATGCGCGCGCGTGGTCATGCGTCGTCCGTGTCGTCCACGACGTCCGCTCCGTCGTCGGTGTCGAGCTCGTCCGGCATGGAGCGCGGCCGTGCGAGCACCGACTGCGCAGCGGCGAGGGCGGCCCGCGGCACGAGGAGCCAGACGCCCCGGGCGCTCGTCCCCTGGAAGCCGGCGCCGAAGAGCCCGGCCGTGTCGTTGCCCCGGATGGCGGTCGGGATCCCAGCCGTCTCGAGCACCGCGGCCGAGATGTGGGCTTCGAGTTCGCTGGCACAGCTGCGGCAGGGGACCCAGTCGGTCGGGTGGGGGGCGCTCACGAGCGCAAAGCTACCGGGGCATGGGCACGTGGTCAGTCGGTGCGGGGTCGCCGACTGCCGCCGAATGCGGCCGAGTCGGTGCATCTGCAGCGCGACCCGACCCGCTGCGCTTGACCTGATACCCCAGGGGGCTATGTTCACGCGTATCGATACCCCGTGGGGGTATACATCCCGGAGCGTCGTATGACCGATCCCACGATCACGTGCTGTACTCCGCCCGTCGGCGCGGAGCCGGAGGGTACCCGCCAGGCGCTCGTCCACGACGCGGCGCTGACCGATCGCACCGTCACCCGCCTTCGCCGCATCGAAGGGCAGGTGCGGGGGCTGCAGGCGATGGTCGCCGACCATCGCTGGTGCCCGGACATCCTCGTGCAGGTCGCGAGCGTGCAGGCGGCGTTGCGCGGCGTCGAGCGCGAGCTGCTGCGTCACCACGTCACGCACTGCGTCGTGCAGGCGGTGCAGGACGGCGACGAGACCACCCGCGACGGCGTGATCGCGGAGCTCGTCGACCTCTGCACGCGCTCGGGGCGCTGACCGATGCCGCGCCCCCTGCCGACCATGCCGACGTCGGCGCCGGTCGGGCCGCCGAGCGCGCCCGTCGCCTCGTCGCAGGCCACGACGCCGCTCGAGGCGCAAGCGTCGCTCGCTCGCACCGACATCCCGATCACCGGGATGACCTGCGCCGCCTGCGCCCGCCGCGTGTCGAACGCACTCGTCGGCGCGGGTGGTGTGCAGGAGGCGATCGTCAACGCCGCCACGGGTCGCGCCACCGTCTGGTACGACGCGACGGCGGTGGCCGACGACGAGCTCCACGCGCGGATCGAGGGCGCGGGCTACGGCGTCGTGCGCGCACCGACGGACGACGCACGCGCACGCGACGAGGCCGAACGCGCCGCGCGCATCGGCGAACTCGCGTCGCTCCGGCGCGATGCGCTCCTCGCGCTCGGGCTCGCGCTGCCCGTGGCGATCATGGGGATGGCGCACGGACGTGTCGCCCTCTTCGACACGACCGCCGCACGCTGGGCGCAGGGGTTGCTCACGACGCTCGTGCTCGCGTGGCCGGGTCGGCGCATCGTCACGGGTGCGCTCGCCGCGCTCCGCCATCGTGCGCCCGACATGCTGGTGCTCGTCGCACTCGGTGCCGGAGCGGCGTTCGTCGCGAGCTGGCTGGCACTCCTCGCGCCGACCGTCGTGCTGCCGCCAGGCACGCACACCATGACCGGCATGACACCGATGGCGCCCGTGTATTTCGAGGCCGCGGCGGTGATCGTCGCGTTCGTGCTGCTCGGCCGGTGGGCCGAAGGGCGCGCGCGATTCAGCGCCGCCGATGCGATCACGCGCGTGCTCGCGCTGCAGCCGGCGACGGCACGGGTGCGTCGCGACGCGTCGTGGCACGAGGTCGCGCTCACCGAGGTGCGTGTCGGCGACGTGCTCCTCGTGCGCCCGGGCGAACGCATGCCGGTGGATGCCGTGATCACGAGCGGCACGACGACGGTCGACGAGGCGCTGCTCACCGGCGAGTCGCGTCCCGTCACGCGCAGCGCGGGCGACGTGGTGCACGCGGGCGCGGTGAACGGCCTTGGCGTGCTCGAACTGCGTGCGACCGCCGTCGGTGACGACAGCACCGCGGCGCGCATCGCGCGACTCGTACAGGATGCACAGGGCGGACGTGCGCCGATCGCGCGACTCGCCGACCGTGTGAGCGGTGTGTTCGTCCCGATCGTGCTCGTGCTCGCGCTCGCGACGGCGTGCACGTGGTGGCTCGCGTCGCCGGCCGACGCGCGCCTCGCCAACGCGCTGCAGTACGGCCTCGCGGTGCTCGTCGTCGCCTGTCCGTGCGCGCTCGGTCTCGCGACGCCGACCGCGCTGCTCGTCGGCACCGGCCGGGCGGCCGCGCGTGGCATCGTGTATCGCACCGGCGCGGCGCTCGAAGCGGCGGCGCGCGCCGACACGGTCGTCTTCGACAAGACGGGGACGCTGACCGTCGGCGAACCGACGCTCGTCGCGGTCACCGCGTTCGCGCCGTTCACCGACGCGACGCTGCTCCCGCTCGCGAGCAGCGCCGAATCGGTGAGCGAGCATCCGCTCGGCGCGGCGATCGTCAAGGCGACCGGTGCACGCGGCCTCGTCACGCCGCCACCGCACGCGGTGCAGGTCGTGCCGGGCCACGGCATTCGGGCGACGGTCGAAGGGCGCATGGTGCTCGTCGGCTCGCTGCGCTGGCTGGCGGGCGAGGGGATCGATGTGTCCGCGGCCGAGCCGCGCGCGGGCGAGGTGGCGTCGCAGGCGGCGACACCGGTGCTCGTGGCGGTCGATGGCGCGCTCGCCGGCGTGCTCGCGATCGCCGATGCGCCGCGTGCCGACGCGATCGAGGCGGTGTCGTCGCTCACCGCGCGCGGCGTGCGCGTCGCGCTGCTGAGCGGCGACGATCCCGTGACGGCGCGCGCGGTCGGCGGCGCGCTCGGCATCGCCGATGTGGAGGGCGGCGTGCGCCCCGACGAGAAGGTCGCGCGGATCGCCGCGCGCGAGGCCGCGGGTGAGCGCGTCGCGATGGCCGGCGACGGCATCAACGACGCGGCCGCACTCGCGCGGGCGACGGTCGGCATCGCGATGGGAAGCGGCAGCGACCTCGCGATCGAGAACGCGGGCGTCGTGCTGCTCCGCCCGACCGTGGCGGCGGTCGACGAGGCCCTGACGCTCGCGCGGGCGACACGCCGCACGATCAGGCAGAACCTCGCGTGGGCCTTCGGCTACAACGTGCTCGCGCTCCCGATCGCGGCCGGTGTGCTGTACCCGTCGCTTGGCTGGCGCCTGTCGCCGATGCTCGCGTCGGGGCTGATGGTGGCGAGTTCGCTGGTGGTGGTGCTGAACGCGCTGCGGCTGCGGGGGCGGTGAGCGCGGTGGCGGGTGATGGCTGAACGGTCGCCTCGGCGGGCATGTCGCGCGGCGCCGCGCCGTGGCGAGTGTCGAGCGGCGTCCACATCGCCGAACGGCGGGAACGCGGAGGACGCGGAACGTACGGCAAGGTCGCAGAGGTTCACGCGGCGAGGATGCTCGCATCACGCACCGCTGCGACGTTGTCGTGCGTTCCGCGTCCTCTGCGTTCCCGCCGTCGCTGCGGTCGATGCGGTCGATGCGGTCGATGCGGTCGATGCCGTCGCAGCCGTCGCAGCCGTGGATGCCGTGGATGCCGCTCGCGCCGTTCACCGTGTCGCGGTTCGTCGGCGTGCGTCCGGGCGCGTCACGAAAGTGGCTCGGCGCTGGGCGACTCGATGCGTTGCATCCGTGCAACGCATATGCAATCGCGGCATTCGTGGGCGTACGAGTCCGGCCGTCGAGTTCGTCCCGCACCCCGACGTCGAGCTCGCTCGTGGACGCGCCGCGTGTGACGCGGTTCCGCATGCACCGAGAGCGAGCGACACGTGCGGTGCAGGCCGATGTCACGATGGCTACCTCTGCGGTACGAGAGCGACGACATGCCATGCTCGTCATGCATGGCATGTCGTTGCGTCTGCGCCACGCCGTGTTTCGCGTCCGTCACCGCGCATACGGACGCGACTGGTACGCGCGGCATCCACTCTTGTTGGATCTGCACTTCGTTCCTATCGTGGCGTCGTGTTCGACCACGCGACGCAGCGTGGCGAGCCGACATGCACGTCATCCACCCGGAGACAGATCGATGCGCACTCTCCTCCGTACCCTCGCGATCGCGGCGCTCGCCGTGCCCGCGGTCGTGAGCGCCCAGCTCACGCAGGTCACCGCCCGCAACCAGATCGTCGGTGGCACGACGTTCCAGTGGAGCGGGGCCAACCAGAGCAACCCGTTCACCCGCACCGACAACGGCATCACGCTGACGGCGAGCACGCCGACGACCGGTGCCTCGTTCGTGGGCTTCGTCGCCGGTACGGGCTGGAATGGCGGCTTCACCGCCGGTGACCGCCTCCTCGGCGTGATCGGTCAGGGACCGACCGGCACGTCCGTGCTCTCGATGACGTTCGCCAACTCGATCAACGCCTTCGCGACGCAACTCTGGTACAACTTCCCGCCGGGCGCGTCGACGTTGATCCAGTTCTTCAACGGCAACGCGCTGCTCGGCGGCTTCAACGTGACCACGGGCGGCGGGAATCAGCCGAACAACAACCAGGCCGCCGTGCTCGGCGCGTCGTCGGTCACGGCGTTCAACCGCGTCGTGATCACCGGCGCCGCGGGCGAGTTCGCGATCAACCAGCTCACGATCGGCGGCGCGCAGAACGTCGTCCCCGAGCCGGCCTCGGTCGCGCTCCTTGCCGGTGGCCTCGGCCTGCTGGGCGTCGTCGCGCGTCGCCGCCGCACGATGGCGTGACGCACCTGGCGCGTCGCGCCGTGGCGAGTGTCGAGCTGTTTCCACATCGCTGAACGGCGGGAACGCAGGGGAGGCAGAACGAACGACAAGGTCGCAAAGGGTCATGACACGAGGATCCTCGCCAAATGACCTTCTGCGACCTTGTCGTTCGTTCCGCGCCCTCTGCGTTCCCGCTGTTAGGTCGCGCATCGACGATCCCACGCCATTTCGCACCGGAAGGCGACGCACGGGACGAACGCGTTCAGATGAGCAGCACCTGCTGCGCCTCGTCGCGCACCACCCGATGACAGGCGCGGCAGCGCGCCTCGTACGACTGCGCCGCACCGACCATGATCGTCGGCGAATCCCAGTGCGCGGGCGCGCCGTCGATCAGCCGCTGGTTGCGCGACGCCGGATTGCCGCACTGCACGCAGATCGCATGCAGCTTCGTCACCGATTCGGCGACCGCGAGGAGCTGGGGCATCGCGCCGAACGGTTCGCCGCGGAAGTCCGTGTCCACGCCGGCGAGGATGACGCGGCGCCCCTTCTCCGCGAGTGCGGTGGCGAGGGCGACGATCCCCGCGTCGAGGAACTGCACCTCGTCCACCGCCACCACCTGCGCCATCGGGTCGAGCCGCTGCGCGATCTGCGCGGCCGAGTCCACGGGGATGGCCGCGTGCGTCCGTCCGTCGTGGCTCGCGACCGTGTGCAGTCCCGCGTAGCGATCGTCGAGATGGCTCTTGAACAGTTGCACGCGCTTGCGCGCGATCGTCGCACGGCGGACGCGGCGCATGAGCTCCTCGCTCTTGCCGCTGAACATCACGCCGGCGATGACCTCGATCCACCCGCCCGAGGCGATGAAGCCGTCAACCATGCGCGGCCATCGTGCCCGGGAACGGGTGTCGCTCGGATCGCATCACGTCGCGTTCACTCCACGTCGCCGCGCGTGAACGGCCGACGCTCGCCCGGTGCAGGGCGACGCGACCGCTGCAGCCGTTCCGCGCGCTCGGCGAAATCGTCGGGGCGACGATCGAAGCCGCGACGCGGGGGTGCGCCCGAGTCGTCACGATCGCGACGCGGATAGCCACCGCCGGCGCCACCGCGCGGCCCGCGATCGTCGCGCTGGAACGGGCGACCACCGCCGCTCCCCTCCTCGCGTCGCTGGAACGGACGCCCGCGCGGTGCGTCGCCGTCGTCGCGGCGCTGGAACGGACGCGCCCCGCCGCTACCGCCACCGCGCGGCCCGCGGTCGTCACGCTGGAACGGACGCCCGCCGCCGAAGCCACCCTCGTCGCGTCGCTGGAACGGGCGCCCGCCGCCCGCGCCGCCGTCGTCGCGCCGCTGGAAGGGACGCCCGCGCGCCGCGTCGCCCTCGTCACGCCGCTGGAAGGGGCGTGCGCCGCCACCGCCACGCGGCCCGCGATCGTCGCGAGTGAACGACGGACGCCCGCCACCGAAGCCGCCGTCCTCGCGACGCTGGAACGGCCGCCCGCCGCTGCGCGGCCCGCGATCGTCACGGCCACCACGCGGGGCGCCGCGTCCGTCACGACCGGCGCGCTCGATCCGACCGCCTACCTGGTCGATGCGCGCGGTGATGTCGCGTCCGCGGATCACGCTCCCCGTCAGCGCGCCGACGACCTGCTCGGCGTTGTCGGCCGCGATCTCGACGAGCGTATGCGTGTCGCGCAGGTCGATCGCGCCGATCACACCACGATCGAGCCCGCTCTCACCGGTGATCGCGCCGACGAGCGACGCAGGCGTGGCGCCATCGCGCGCGCCGACGTTGATCCAGACGAGCTTCCACTCGTCGATGCCCGTCGTCGTCGCGGGCTCGTTGCGACGGCTCGCGCGCGGCAGCGGGGCGGGGGCCTCGTCCTGTTCGATCCGCTCGATGGGCTGCAGCGGCGCGGCGTCGCTGGCCGCGTCGGCCGTCGCCGGCGCGTCGGCGGACGGCGTGTCCATGGTCGCGTCGTTCGTCACGTCGGCGGCGCGCGATGCACGCGCGCGCGGTGCCGGAGCCTGTGCCGGTGCGGGCGTCGCCTCGGCCTTCGGCTTGGGTGTCGCCGTCGTCACGCCGATGCGGAGCGCACGCACGGTGGCCAGCTCCTGATCGAGCAGACGGAGTGCGGCGGCCGCGATCTCGATCGCGTCGTGTTCGGCGAGCAGCCCTTCGACGGCGCGCAGCTCGGCGACCGACAATCCGCCCGCGAGCACGGCGGTGAGCTGTGCGGTACGCTGCGCCTCGCGGCGTTCGGCGTCGGCGAGCGACTCGGTGAGCACGAGCTGCGCGAGCGACCCACCCGCGAGCAGGGCGCGCAGATGCGCGATCTGCCGCGGCTCGCTCAACACGACCGCCTGCGTCGGCGCATGCGAGAGCGCGCCTTCGAGCGCGGCACGCGTCGCGGGCACGTCCCAGAGGACGCGCAGCACGCTGTGTTCCGTCGCCGTGCCCGCCTCGGCGCGCACGTGCGACTCGGGCGTCGCGGCGTAGCCGAGCACGCGCAGCGCGGCCGCGGCCTCGTCGCGCCCGTTCTCGTCGTTCGCGACGACGATCGCCGACGGCGCATTCGCATGATCGAGCACGCGCCGCAGCGCGAGCGCCCGCGTGTGCGATGCGACCGGGACGTACTGGATCGAGAGCGGACGCGCGTCGTCGGCGACCACGTCGTCACCGACGCGACGCGGACGCTTGAGATACGACTTCACGAAGGCCGCGACGGCATCCGTCTCGACGGCCGTCGTGAGCGTGCGCGGCAGCTCCTTGGGGAGATCGGCGACGATCGCCTCGACGTCGGCGGCATCGGCCAGCGCGAGCGTCAGGTCGGCCTGCAGCAGGAGGAACTGCGCGAGTCCCGCGAGCTTGAGCTGTCCGCTCGGGAGCAGCGACGCGATCTCGCGCGGCGCACCGACGAGTGCCACCGGCGCCTGGCCGAGGAGTCGCACACCGCGCGCGGTCGATGTCACGGGGACGAGCAGCGGCGGCGTGTCGGCTGCCGGACGCACCGCGGCCGCGAGTGCGTGCGCGGTGTCCGCGTCGGGGACGAGGACGAGGAGCCGCAGCCCTGGCTCACCGATCGCCAGCCGGTCGAGCGCGGGCTGCACGACCTGCACCATCGCGCCCAGCGTGGGCGGCAGGGACATCACGACCTGCTGGGACTTGGACACCTTGGCAGGCGACTCGGCCTGGGACACGACACACGCTCGTTCGTTTGAGAAACACCGGTGGGACGCACGCGCGGCGGCGCCCGGAGGCGCGCCTGCACGAGGTGGCGGTCGGTGCGAACGGTGGACCGTTCGCCGCCCGTTTGGCCGCCCGTCCGCGGCGGGGTAGCTTTGCAGCGGAATCCGGCAATGTAACCCGTCCGCGCTGCTGCGCCTGTCCGAGCCGATGACACCAGTCTACGTCCCGTCGTCCAACGTCGCGCAGCTGCGGCCCTCGGCCACCATCGCCGCCGCCGCGCGGGCACGGGCACTCAAGGCCGCCGGGCGACCGATCGTCGACTTGAGCATCGGCGAGCCGGACTTCGACACGCCCGACTTCATCAAGGCCGCCGCGGCGCGCGCCATCGCCGGCGGCGCGACCAAGTACACGGCGCCCGAGGGCATGCTGCCGTTGCGCGAGGCGATCGCCGCGCAGGCCGCGGCGCGCTGCGTCGGCAGCGACGTGCCCACCGCGCTCGACGTCTGCGTCGGCGGCGGCAGCAAGCAGCTCCTCTTCAACGCCTGCGTCGCGCTCTTCGGCCCCGGCGACGAGGTGCTCGTGCCGACGCCCGGCTGGACGAGCTACATCGACATCGTCGGGCTCGCGCGCGCGACGCCGGTGCCGGTGCTCGGCGATCCCGCCGACGACTGGAAGGTGACGGTCGCGCAACTCGACGCCGCCGCGACGCCACGCACGAAGGGGATCATCCTCAACTCGCCGTGCAATCCGACCGGCGCGGTGCTGTCGGCCGACGAACTGCGCGCGATCCTCGACCTCGCGACGGCGCGCGGGTGGTGGGTGATCAGCGACGAGATCTATCGCCGCATCGCGTACGAGGCGCCGGCACCCGGTGCGCTCGAACTGGTCGGTGCGCGCGACAACCTCGTGGTGGTCGACGGTGTCGCGAAGGCGTACGCGATGACCGGCTGGCGCATCGGCTGGGCGATCGCGCCGCGCGCGGTGAGCCGCATGCTCGCCGACCTGCAGTCGCAGACGACGTCCAATCCGAGTACGCCGGCGCAGCACGCGGCGCTCGCCGCCCTCACCGAGCACGATACGGCCGAGGAGAGCATCGCGGCGATGGTGCGCGCCTTCCGGCAGCGCCGCGACGCCGCGCTCGCGATCTTCGCGGAGCCGGGGGCGCCGCGCGTGGTGCATCCCGGCGGTGCGTTCTACATGTTCGCCGACGTGAGCGCCACGCCGAGCGATGACGGCGACGCGGGCGGTGCCTTCTGCCGCACGATGCTCGAGCAGCACGACGTGGCGATCGTCCCCGGCAGCGCGTTCGGCACGCCGGGCTGGGTGCGTCTGAGCTACGCCGCGGCCGAGGAGACGGTGGTGACGGCCGTGCGCCGCATCGTCGAGGCGTATCGCGCCGTCGCGCAGGTCCCCGCCTGAGGAGGCGCGCATGATCACGACCATCGTGCTGGTGCAGGCCGACCCCGCATCGATCCCACGCACCGCCGCCGCCCTCGCCGCGATCGACGGCGTGGCCGAGGTCTACAGCGTGAGCGGCGCGTGGGACCTCGTCGCCATCGTCCGCGTGCCGCAACTCGACGACATCGCGACCATCGTCACCGGCCACATGACGCGCGTCCCCGGCATCCAGCGCACGCAGACGTTGACCGCGTTCCGTGCGTACTCGAAGACCGATCTCGAGCAGGCCTGGGACATCGGCGTCGAGTAGTCCCTACTCGCGCGACGGGCGCGACGGGCGCGACGGGCGCGACGAACCGCTGAAGACCTGAACGCGACGAACGCGACGGCGCGACGGGGTCGGCGCGTCTGCTGCGGCGTCGGTGCGGTGGGCGGGCGAGCGGCAACTGCTTGGAACAGCAGGAACGACAGGGTACGGCAGGAACGGCAGGATCAGCGGCTCTTCATCAGCTCGTGGCGCGCGCGGGAGCCGTCGCTCGCCGCGAACCATTAAAAGCTGTGGATTGGTCCCGTGTGCACGCCACCGGACGGTGCGCGTGGCTGCTCGCGCCGTCCTGCCGTTCCTGCCGTACCCTGTCGTTCCTGCTGTTCCTATCGGTTGCCGTTGACCTGCAAGCCGCACCGACGCCGCAGCAGACGCGCCACCCCGTCGCGTCGTCGCGTCCGTCGCGTTGAAGGATGTGGCCGTTCGTCGCGTTCGTCGCGTTCGTCGCGCCCGTCGCGTGCGTCGCGCCCGTCGCGTTCGTCGCGCTAGGTTGTGCGGGATGGGGAACACGACGCACACGTTGCATGCCGTCCGCCGGGCGCTGGTGTCGCTCGGGGGGGTGGTGCGTGAGGGGAGCGGGGATCATGTGCTCGACCTGGCGCGGGATGCGGCACCGGGGCAGCGGCGGGCGGCGGTGCGGGTGATGGGGGCGCCGGTGGCGCGGACGGTGGCGGCGCCGCGGGCGGCGGTGTTCGAGGGCTTTCTCGACGGGCTCTCGCGACACGCGATCGTCGCGCACGTGCGCGGTGCACCGGTGCTGGTGGGGACGGTCGCGGCGGCGATCCGGGAACGCGTGGACGGGCGGATGCGCACCTGGGGGACGCCGCGTGTGGTGCATGCGGTGTACGCACCGGGGGCGTGGTTCGACGACGGTGCGGTCGCGGCGCAGCTCGCGGCGGCGCTGGCACCGATCGGGCTGCCGCTCCGTGAACTCGAACCGGATCGGGCGAGCGATGCACCGCGTCACCCGGCGACGATCGCCAGTGCGGCGCTGCTGCGGCTCGCGCGCGAACGCGATGCGCTCGAGCGTGACTGCGCCCTCGAGTGGTGCGCGGCGCACGACACGCGGCCGCTCTACGTCGACGGGACGATCGGCCGCGGTGTGCGTCGTCTCGACGCGATGGGCGCGATCGGCGTCGTCAAGAGTCACGGCACGCTCTACGTCGCCGACGATGCGGGCGCGGACTGCGTCTTCGCGCTCGCGGCGGGAGAGCGCACGCCGGTCGCGCAGGTGCTCGACGGTGATGCACCGGCCGGCGTGGCGACGTGGTATCTGCGCCTGCGCGACGCGACGGGGCGCGATCCGTTCTTCGGGCTCGTACGCGTCGAGTGCACGGCGCACGACCGCGACACAGCGTCGCTCGAGGCGCACGCCGATGCGGTGAGCGCGTGGCTGCTCGCGGAGCGTTCGCCCGTCGCGCGCCCCGATGCGCAGTGGGACGTGCTGCCGTATGCCGCCCGCGATGTCTCGCGCTGGCTGCGCGCGGTCGCCTGATGCCGCGGCCCACGGGGCGCTTCGTCAGCGCCGAGGATCGCGCGCGCCGTCTCGACACGCGCATCGTGGCCGGCATCGCGCTGGCCTTCGGGCTCGCAGGGCTCGTCGTCGTGCCGATCGACGCGCTCGCGTCGTTCGGACGCGATCACTTCACCGGCGCGACGGCGCTCTTCCACGTGGTCACCGGCGCCTCGCACGGCGTGATCACGGGGTTCGCGACGGGGGGCGCGGTGCGCACGATCGCGCCGCTTCGCGCGCGGGTGCTCGCGGGGGCGCTGCCGCTCGTGGCGTTCGGTGCGGCGATGGGGCTCGCGGCCGCGCCACTCTTTCCGATCGGCCGCACGCTGCGATCGACGCTCGACGCGTTCGCCGGTGGCGACGGTCTCGCCCTAGGCACGCCGGCACCGCATCGCTACATCGCGGGCATCGCGTTGGGCGTGCTGGCGGGGCTCCTGTCGTGGCGACTGCTGCGACCGTGGTTGCGTGAAGCCGCGGGCGACACGGCGCGCGCGACCACCGTCACGCGCGAGGAACGCACGTGAGCGCATCGTCGCACGGCGCGGTGCCGCCGCGTCGCACGCCGGTCGCCGGCGACCGGGAGGGGTGGCGTGCGTTCGGCGCGGCCGTGCGTGATGCCGTCGGCGACCGTGATCCACTGACGATCATCGCCGCGACGGCCGGCACGCTCGCGACACGACTCGACGGCGTGGACGTCGAGCTGCTCGCGCGCCCCGAGGCGCCGGCGCGCTGGAGCGTCGCCGATGTCTGCGCGCACCTCGTCGACTGCGAGATCCTCTACGGATGGCGCGTGCGGCAGGTGCTGACGCGCGATGCGCCCGCGATCGATGCGATCGACCAGGATGCGTGGACGGCGCGCAGCCGTGCGGCGGCCGTGCCGGTCCGCGCATCGCTCGCCGCGCTCGCGGCCATGCGTGCGATCCACGTGCCGCTGCTGCGCACCCTCACCGACGCCGATCTCGCGCGCACCGGCGTCCACGGCGAACGCGGCCCCGAGACGCTCGCGAGCATGGTGCGCCTCTGGGCGGGGCACGATCTCTTCCACCTCGCGCAGGTCGAACGCATCCTGCGCACGTGATCGGCGCCAAGTGTGTCGCCCGACGAGCGATCACTCGCCCGTCGTGTCGATCGTGCTGCGTCACGTACGCAACCGTCGCCACTCGCCGCGCGCGGCGCGCGCGAGCGCCAGCGCACCGAGCGTGGCCGGGCTGCGTTGCCCGAACGCGCCGGCGATCGCCCAGAGTGCGCCGGGCGTGACGCGCGGCCGGTCCACGATCGCGAACAGCGGTTCCCACCACGCGGGCGCGAACTTGGCCTTGAACGCGTCGAGCCCCTCGAAGTCGTAGAAGCGTCGCCCGTGTGCGCGTGCCCACGCGAGGGCGACGCGCAGCCACGGCTGCAGTTCGCGTCCATTCGGGAGCGGGGCGCGCGGTGCGCGGGTGGAGAGCGGTGCGAGGCCGAGCGTGACCTGCTCGGCGCCGGCGTCGCGGAGTGCGCGCATGGTGGTGTCCAGGAGCCGCTCGACCGTGCCGTTGGGTGCGTCGCGGCGGCGAGGCCACTGCTCGATCAGCCAGCCACGTCGCGCGGGGATCGGCGTCGCGACCATGAAGGCGATCACGCGCTCGCCGGACGACGCCACGAACACACGCCGGTCCTCTAAGCGTGCGAGCGTGTGCGGCTCCACGAGGAAGTGCAGCGGCGGCAGCCCGTGCGATGCGAGCCACGCGTCGAGCACGTCCTGCAGCGCCGGGGATCGGTGCGCACGCACCGCGGGCCACTCCGCGATCGTCACGCCCTTGCGCCGCGTGCGCGCCACCTGCTCGCGCACACGCTTCCGCGCACGCAGCATCGCGTCCCACTCGCGCGGATCCCACCACGGCTGCGCGCCGAGCGGGAGGAAGGCGTGCGACGAGCGTCCGGCGTACAGGCGCTCGAGCCGCGATCCCGCCGCGAACCAGATCACGCGGTCGCGCGCGGCCCGTGCCTCGCTCTCGAAGGCATCGACCACGTCGGCCACGCGCGACTCGGCGCAGACCGGCGCCCCGCCGACGACGCGCGTCCGCCCCCACCGCACGTAGCCCACGAGCGCGTCGCCGCGGCCGTCGAACCAGTGCGTGAAGCCGGGATTGAGCACCTGGTACGCCATGGCGTTCCACCCGTGCGCGAAGACGAGCGCACGGGCGCGCGCGTGGTCATCCGTCATCGCGGCGCGGCGATTCGGGTGCGGCGGCCACGGCGTGCGCGCAGGAGGTCGAGATCGCCGGTCGCCATGCGGACAATCTCGCGCCGGGATGCGGTGGCGGAATGCCTGCGACGGTGCGCGCACGCGTCGGTCGGCGGCACCGGCGGGCCGGCGCCGTGTAGCTTGCGAGCGATGTCAGCCGCCGCCCCTACCCCCGACGCCGGGCGCCGTCCGCTCGGCCGCGTCGTCGCCACCGAGCGACGCCCCAACACGCCGCACGAGTTCCACTTCTGGACCGCGCTCGACTGCCCCGTGGGTATCGGCACGATCGTCGTCGTGGACGGCGACACGCCGGTCGGCGGCGTGCTGCCGCGCATCCACGGCGTGGTGGTCGACGCGGCCGGCTGGACCGACCTCGCCACCGCGCTCGACGACGTGCTCGGTCGTGACGGAGATCCCGACGGCGGCGTGATCGCGACGACGCGCGCCGAGATCCGCCTCTACACCGCGAGCGTCCTCCGGCACGTCCCCGACGAGCCGCTGCAGCCGGTGCCGATGGGACGAGTGTACCTCGCGAGCGATGCCGACGTCGAAGCCGCACTCCGCATGGACGGCTACATGACCGGCGCGCGCACGACGGGGATCCCGATCGGGCTCTATCGCGGTGGCGGTGTCGAGAGCCCCGTGCATCTCGACGCCGACTTCCTGCTCGGCCCCGAGGCGGCGCATCTCAACATCACCGGCGTCTCCGGCCTCGCGACCAAGACGAGCGCGGTGACGTGGCTGCTGCAGTCGATCTTCGCGCACTTCCCGGCACACAAGGGATCGGTCGCGGCGGTGTGCTTCAACGTCAAGGGACCCGACCTCCTCTTCCTCGACAAGGCCGCCGAGCTCCGCGAGGAGGACCGGCGGATGTACGAACGGCTCGGCGTTCCCGCGACGCCGTTCGCGAACGTGCACTACCACGCGCCGTTCAACGCCGCGGGGAGCGCGCTCGCGACCTACCGCACGAACGAGGAGCTCCTCGGCAACGTGCATCCGCTCACGTGGGGCCTCCGCGAGGTGCTGCAGTACGCCGGCGTGCTGCTCGATCGCGAGGACGTCGATGCCAAGGCCGACGCGCTCATCGACTACGTGCGCGAACAGGTCGTCGACAAGAACTTCCGCGACGACCTGCTCGGCGCGCAGGCGTGGCAGGTGCAGAGCTTCGGTGATCTCGATCGCTGGTTCCGCACGCTGCTCGAGGCGATGGAGCGCGCCGATCACATGACGTGGCGCACGCATCACGTGGCGACGATCCGCAAGGTGCGGAACCGGCTCGTGAACCTCGCCACGCGCTGCGCGGGGCTCGTCACGGACAGCGCCGACGCGAGCGACCTGCCGTTCGAGGCGTTCGAGGACCGGAGCGTGCACGTGGTCGACGTCGCGAACCTCGAGGAGGACGCGCAGGATCTCGTCTTCGCGCGCGTCGTCACGCGGCTTCGCGAGCAGCTCGAGCGCCGCAAGCTCGGCGTCGATCACGTGGTCGTCTTCGTGGACGAGCTGAACAAGTACGCCCCGAACGACGGCCCCGAGACGTACGTGCGCCGCATGCTCCTCGACATCGCGGAGCGCGGACGCTATCTGGGCCTCGTGCTCTTCAGCGCGCAGCAGTTCCGGAGCCAGGTGCATCGCCGCGTCGTCGGCAACGCGGGGACGGCGGTGTACGGCCGCATGGACGGGGACGAACTCGCGACCGCGGGGTACGCGGTCCTGAGCCCGGCAGTCCGCACGCGGCTCTCCACGCTCGACAAGGGGCAGTTGATGGTGCGGCATCCCCACTTCACGCAGCCCGTGTTCGTGCGCTTCCCGCGCCCGTGCGTGATGAGCGGGCGTCAGGGCGCCGAGGCGTTTCCGCCCGCGCCGCTCGAGGACGTCGAGGTCGCGCTGCTGCGGCGCCTGCGGCGACTCGACAGCGGGATCGATCTGGCGTGGTTCCGCGGCGTGATCGCGCTGGCCGACGAACCCGAGGTGGTGCGCGCCGTCCGCGCCGCAGAACGCGAGCGTCCCGCCGACGTGAAGGGCTTCCTCGTGCGGCAGTTCCGCAAGCACGTCGCGCCGCGTCCGCTCGCCGCACCGGTGAGCGTCGTCGCGCCGATCCTCGCGCCGGCCGGCGACGATCCCTACGGCTTCTGACGTGACGCGGTCGTCGTGACGGATCGGCAGGGCCGCGTGCGACGTCGCACGCTCGCACGGCTCGTGAAGCGCGTGGCGGTTCCGGCGATGCGGATGGCGATGCCGACGGCGATGCTGTCGGTGACGCTCTCGCTGACGCTCGCCGCGCAGGCGCCGGCGCGGCGCGACGCGCGCGTCGTCCTCGCGCTCCGGCCGTGGCCCGGCGACGCACTGCGCGTGCAGGTCGAGCACGAGACCGAGGAGCGCGGCACGATGCCGCTGCCGGCCGGCGACTCGACCGTCGTCACGCGCACCGCGACGACCGTGCGCGTGCGCACCGTCGTCGAATCGGCCGATGCCGCGGGCGCGGTGCTCCGGGCGCACGTCGATTCGGTGGCGGTCCAGGCGAGCGGCGGGCGCCCGGATGCGCGTCGGCGGCGCGTCGACGAATCGCTCGCGCTGCAGGGGCGTCGCGTGCGCCTCCGCCTCGGAACCGACGGCGCGGTCACGCTGCTCGATCCGTCCGCGCCGGCGGTTGCGGTAGCGGCGCTCGCGCCGATCCTCGAACGCGTGCCGGCAGTCTTCCCCGAAGGCGCGGTCGGTGTCGGTGATCGGTGGACGCGGCGCGTCGCGCTGCCGGGCGCCGAAGGCGATGCGGTGGTGGCCGAGTTCCGGCTCGACTCGCTGACGCACCACGGCGATCGTGCGTGGGTGTCGGTGCGCGGCGGGATGGACGACGCGGCCGCGCAGGCCGAGACGGCCGGCACGGTGCAGGGGTGGCTCCTCCTCGACCGGCGGCGTGGCTGGATCGTCGCCTCGCGACTCGTGCTCGCGCTGCGGACCGTCGCGCGACGAGGGAACGCCCCGCCGATGCGCTTCTCGCTCCGGCTGGAGCAACGGATGCGCGAAGTGCCCTGACACGGCGCGCCCCTTCGCCTTCGCCCACCGACCGAACGATTCCCGAAGTCGGCGGGGGCGCGGCTATTCTTGGACATGCGCGTCGCCCACCTCGCCGACCTCCACATCGGCTTCCGCCAGTACGTTCGCACCGCGCCGGGCGGCATGAACCAGCGCGAGGTGGACATCAGCCGGGCGGTCGCGCGCGCCTTCGACGCGGTGATCGCCGAGCGGCCCGACGTCGTGCTGGTCGCGGGCGACGTCTTCCATCAGGTGCGGCCGAGCAATCCGGCGATCGTCTTCGCGGTCCAGCAGTTCATCCGCTTGCGCACGTCGCTCGGCCCCGACACGCCGATCGTCGTCATCGCCGGCAATCACGATCAGCCGCGTGCCACCGAGAGCGGGTGCATCCTGCGCGTGCTGCGCTCGCTCGCGATCACCGTCGTCGATGCGGGGCCGGAGCGCCTCGAGTTCCCGACGTTGGGCCTGTCGATCCTCGCCGTCCCCGACCAGCTGGGCGCGCCGCTGCCGCGCCTCGAGACCGATCCCGCCGCCCGCTGGAACGTGCTCTGCATCCACGGCGAGGTGCCGGGCATCCTGCCGAACGATCGCGGCGAGGGTGAGCGCAGCGTGCGCGAGGTGCCGCTCACGGCGTTCGAACGCGGTGCGTGGGACTACGTCGCGCTCGGCCACTACCACGTGCATCGACAGGTCGCCGAACGGGCGTGGTACGCCGGCGCGATCGAGTACACGAGCAACAACACCTGGCAGGAACTGGCCGAGGAGCGTCGGCTCCGGTTGCCGGGCAAGGGCTTCGCGATGCACGATCTCGCGACCGGTGACCATCGCTTCGTGCACGTCGCGGGCGAACGTCGCCTGCTCGATCTCGAGCCGATCGAAGCGGGCGGGCTCGCCGCCGCCGACGTCGATGCGCGTCTGGCCGAGCGTGTGGCGTCGGTGAAGGGCGGCATCGACGACAGCGTCGTGCGGCTGCGTGTGCTCGACGTGCCGCGCGTCGTCGTGCGCGATCTCGATCAGAAGCAGCTGCTCGCGTGGAAGCGACTCGCGCTGCACCTGCACGTCGACACGAGGCGCCCCGAACTCGTCTCGGTGCGCACCGGCTCCGGTGCGGCGGGCGCACGACCGTCGCTGCAGGAGATGCTGCGAGAGAAGCTGCGCACGCGGCTCCTGCCGGGCGGTGTCGATCGCGGTGCGTTCCTCGACGTCGGCATGCGCTATCTGCGCGCGCTCGATGGTGGTGACGCCGAGCCGACCGAGCTGCTCGCCCCCGTGCCGCCGGACGGTGCCGCATGAAGCTGCGCTCCCTGCGGATGCAGAACTTCCGCCAGCACGTGGACACCACGCTGGCCTTCGAGGACGGGCTCACCGGCATCATCGGCCCCAACGGCGCCGGCAAGTCCACGATCCTCGAGGCGATCGCCTGGTCGCTCTACGGCACGCCGGCGGCGCGCGGGCAGCGCGACGGCATCAAGTGGCACGGTGCATCGGCGCGTGCGAGCGTGCGGGTGGAGCTCGTCTTCGAACTGGGCCGGCACAGCTACCGGGTGGTGCGCGGACTGACGCAGGCCGAGCTCTACGTCGACGCGCAGCCGGCGCCCGTCGCCAACTCGTCCACCGCGGTCACCGACCAGTTGGTGAAGCGGCTCGGGATGCAGCGCGACGAGTTCTTCAACACGTACTTCACCGGGCAGAAGGAGCTCGCCGCGATGGCGACGCTCGGCCCCTCGGACCGCGGCAAGTTCCTCTCGCGCGTGCTCGGCTACGACCGGCTGCGCGAGGCGCAGGACGCGATCCGGTCGCGACGCAAGGAGCTGCTCGCGGCGCTGCAGGAACTCGAGCAGCTCGCGCTCGACCCCGCGGCGGTGGCGGCCGAAGTGAAGACGGCCGAGGCGCTGGTCGCGCAGGCGACGGCGGCGCGCGATGCGGCGGTGGTCGAGCACGAGGCGGCGCAGCGCGCACTGGCCGCGGCCGAACCCGCATGGCGCGACGCCGAAGCGGCGCGCGAACGCGATGCCTCGCTGCGCGTGGCACTCGTGCAGGCCGAGGGCGAGGCGACGCGCGCGCAACATGACGTCGAGCGCGCCGAAGCGGCGGTGGCCGAAGCGGAGCGCGTCGCCGCGCAGATCGACGGCGTGCTCGTGCAACTCGCGCCGCTCGCGACGTTGCGCGCGGAGCTGCAGGCGCTCGAGGAGGCGTCGCGCGACGCGGCGCGCGCGGCCGGGCTCCGGCAGCAGCTCGCGAGTCTCGAGAGCGACCAGCAGCGTGACGAGACGCGACTCTCGCAACTCGCCACCGCGCCCGCGCTGCTCGTCGAGCGCAAGGCGAAGCTCGTCGAGGCGCAGCGTGCGCACCACGCGTTGCGTGAGGCGGCCGACACCGCGCGTGGCAGCTGGCTCCGCGACCGGCAGGAGGCCGAGACACGGCGCGAGGAGCGCCTCAAGCAGTACCAGGAGACGCGCGAACAGCGCGAGCAGATCGCGCGGCTCGGGGCCGAGGCGCCGTGCCCCGTGTGCGCGCGTCCGCTCGGCGACAAGTGCGCGGCGATGCTCGAGGAGCTCGACGATCGGCTCGCGACGCTCAAGGTGGACGGGACGTTCTTCCGGCAGCGCTTCGAGCAGCTCAAGGAGAAGCCGGACGTCGTGAAGGCCGCCGAGGACAGGGCGCATGCCGCCGAGCAGCACGCCACGAAGCTCGAACGCGACGTCGCGCGCTGCGAGGAAGCGATCGACGAGCGCGAACGGCTCCTGCCCGCCGTGGCGACGCGTGGCGCGCAACTCGTGGCGACGCGCGAGGCGCTCGCGGCACTGGGCGGCGCGTACGACGCGTCGCGGCACGGCGACGTGCGCACGCAGGTCGAACGGCTCGGCGCGCTCGAGCTGCGGCATGCGGCCGAGCGTGCGATCGTCGCCGATGCGCCCGCACGCCGCGCGCGGCGCGACGCGGCGGCCACCGCGCTCGCAGCGTCACGTGCCGCCGAAGGGGCGGCGCGTGTCGCGCTCGCGTCGCACGGCTTCGCGGCGCCCACGCACGAGGCGGCGCGCACGGCGTTCGCCGCGGCGCAGGGACGCGCCGCACAGGCCGACGTGGCGCGGGCGCAGGCCGAAGGCGAGCGTCGCACGGCGACCACCGCACTGTCGGCCGCGCGCGCACGGCAGGAACAGGTCGCGCGCGATGCCGAGCGTCGTGCGACGCTCCGCGCCGACCGCCTGCTGCACGACGAACTCGATCGCGCCTACGGCGAATTGCGCGAGGAGCTCAACGCACGAATGCGCCCCGAACTCGGCGAACTCGCGAGCGTCTTCCTCACCGACCTGACCGACGACCGTTACGGCGAGTTCGAGCTCGACGACCAGTATCGCATCATCCTGCTGGAGAACGGCGTCCCGAAGCCCGTGATCTCCGGGGGTGAGGAAGATGTGGCGAATCTCGCGCTCCGGCTCGCCGTCTCGCAGCTCATCGCCGAGCGGAGCGGGCAGCCGTTCTCGCTACTCGTGCTCGACGAGGTCTTCGGGTCGCTCGACGACGCGCGGCGTGCCAACGTGGTGGAGCTGCTGCGTCGCTTGCAGGACCGCTTCTCGCAGGTGATCGTGATCACGCACATCGACGCGGTGCGCGACGGTCTCGATCGCGTGATCGAAGTGCGCTACGACGAAGCGCGCGGCTGCAGCACCGTGGCGGGCGCCGCGGGTGGCGACGCGCCGCTTCCCGACCTCGCCCCCGAGCCGCTCGCCGCCGGCGCCTGAGACCATGGCCACGCTCCGCACCTGGCGCACCGACGCCGTCGCCGACGTCCCCGAGCGGATCACCGTCGGCGACATTCCCGCGCTCAACGCCGTCTTCTCCGACGCGTTCTCCGAGCGCTACCGCAAGGACGGGCTGGTGGGCGTCCGCGTGCCGCACCTCAACCCACTCATCTGGCGCTACGCGATCGAGGGGGCGCAGGTCGGCGCGATGCTCTGGCGCACGGAGCGGGGCGCGATCGCGGCGTTCAACATCGCCCACCGCAGCGGGCGCGAGGGGTGGATGGGGCCGCTCGCGGTGCTCCCCGAACTGCAGGCGCGCGGGCTCGGTCGCACGATCGTGCAGGCGGGCTGCGATCACCTGCGTGGCGAGGGGTGCGTGACGATCGGTCTCGAGACGATGCCGCGCACGATGGACAACATCGGCTTCTACTCGCGACTCGGGCTGCTCCCCGGGCCGCTGACGATCACGCTCACGCTCGACGCGTCGTCATCGGTCGCCGAGCCGCCGCTGGTGCTCCTCGGCCGGTTGCCCGCGGCACGGCGCGACGACGTGGTGGCCGAATGCGGCGCGCTGCTGACCGAACTGCGACCGGGGTGGGACTGGTCGCGCGAGCTGGCGCTCACGGACACGCTGGCGCTCGGCGACACGGTGCTCCTCTATCGCGGGTCGACGCTGGCCGCGTTCGCGCTCTGTCACAGCGCGCCGCTGGTCGAGGGGCGTCAGCGCGAGGAGTTGCGCGTCCTCAAGCTCGCGGCGCGCACCGATGCCGACGCCGAGACGCTGGTGACGCACGTCGGCGAGTACGCGCGGCGCGCGGGGACGCGCCGGCTCGCGCTGCGCGTGCAGGGCGACGCGTCACGACTCTACGCTCATCTCGTTTCACGGGGGGCGCGCGTCCGTTGGACCGACCTGCGCATGGCGCTGGCGACACACATGGAACCCGCACAACCGACGGCCGGCGTGCTGCTGTCGAACTGGGAGATCTGAGCGCGCCGGATGGGTGAGCCGCGCGGCGTGCGCGTGTCCGCCGTCGCGGCACGCACCCTGCAAAGGAGTGCGGCACGACGTGGCGAACCCGGAACGCGTCGCGGTGTACCTGCCCGGCCAGGGCATGTCCCGCGCACGAGTCAGGAGCGCCGTGACCGACCGGTCGTCGCGTCGTCAAGTGGCGGTACGCCTCCTGCGAGGGGTGTCGGTGCGGCGAGTTGACGCGTCGTGTCCCGATCCCTAGCGTTGACGCACCGAATCGTTGTACGGAACGGGGAGGCTTAATTTTTGAGCCGATAAGTCCTTCGACGAGACCCGAGAAGTCGTGCTGACGTCATGCCCCAGTGCGGGGAAGGCGGAAGGCTGCGGATGAGGGTCGTAGCGTTTCGACGGGCTTCAAAAACCCCTCTTCGTTCCACTCATTCCCGCGGGGCATCGGTCACGAGACCGGTGCCCCGTGGCGCATGCGGGAACCGCCGGCGCGTCGTGACGGTTAGTCCCGTGTCCGGCGGATCGACGCCACGGGGCGTCGGCCGCCGGCTTCTCGTGCCGTCGTCCTCGCGCCGCCGGGCGGACCTTCACTGCCCCCGCATGCCCATCGTCACCGCGACGCGGCGCCTGCGCTTCAACGCGGCGCACCGCATCCACAATCCCGCCCTGTCCGACGAGGAGAACACGCGCCTCTTCGGCAAGTGCAACAACCCGAACTGGCACGGGCACAACTACGTGCTCGAAGTCTCGGTGACGGGCGAGGTCGATCCGACCTCGGGCTACGTGATGGACCTCGGTGTGCTGCGCGACGTCGTCGAGCGCGAAGTGATCGAGCCGATGGACCATCGCAACCTCAATCTCGAAGTGCCCTTCCTCCGGGGCATCAATCCCACCTCGGAGAACATCGTCGTCGCCTGCTGGCACGCGCTGCTGCCGCACGTCGCACCGGCACGGTTGAGCAAGCTGCGACTCTGGGAGACGGAGAACAACTATGTCGAGTATTCGGGTGATGCTGCCGACGGACGCTGACGAAGCGTTCGACGCCACGCGCCCGGCCACCAGCGGGAGCGGGCTGGCCGAGTACGAGCAACTGGTGGCCCGCCAGCTGGAACTGCTGGGCGAGGATCCGGCGCGCGAGGGGCTCCTCAAGACGCCGCTGCGGGTCGCGAAGGCGATGAGCTGGCTCACGCGCGGCTACGAGATGACCGCCCGCGACGCCATCGGTGACGCCCTCTTCGAGGAGGACGCCGACGGCATGGTCATGGTGCGCGACATCGAGCTCTACTCGCTGTGCGAGCACCACATGCTCCCGTTCTACGGTCGCGCGCACATCGCCTACATCCCCTCGGGCCGCGTCGTCGGCCTGAGCAAGCTGGCGCGCATCGTCGACGTGTACGCGCGCCGGCTGCAGGTGCAGGAACGCATGACGCAGCAGATCGCGCAGGCGCTCGACGAAGTCCTCGCGCCCAAGGGCGTCGGCGTCGTCGTCGAGGCGGCGCACATGTGCATGGCGATGCGCGGCGTCGAGAAGCAGAACAGCAAGACGATCACGTCCGCCCTGATCGGCACGTTCCGCACCGACGCCAAGACACGCGAGGAGTTCCTGCGCCTCGCGCACGCGCCCCGCTGATCCGTTTTTCGCTGACGCCTTCTGGCGGGATCGGTGCGGGCTCGGAACGGCGGGATCGGTGCGAGCTCGGAACGGCTGGATCGGTGCGGACGCGGAACGGCTGGATCGGTGCGGACGCGGAACGGCATGAACGCAGAGGTCGCAGAACGGACGGCGGGGGCGCAGAGGTGCAAGAAGCGGAGATGATCCCCTGTCCATGATCAATAGGACAGGATGTCCGCAACGTGAGCCTCTGCGCCCCCGCCGTCCGTTCTGCGACCTCTGCGTTCATGCCGTTCGGGGTGACCATGCGGAACTGCCCGTGACGCACCGCTGCGCCCCCGCCGTTCGGTCTGCGCCCTCTGCGTTGATGTCGTTCGACACGCGAGCGAGCCTGCAGTCGAGCGGCGGAACACCGTAGTTTCCATCGCATGACAGAGAATCACGTGCCGTCGTTCGCGGTGATCACGGGCGCGTCGCGCGGGATCGGGCGCGCGCTCGCGGTGCGGTGTGCGCGGGCGGGCGCGCGGGTCGCGTTGCTCGCGCGCAGCGCGGGGCCGCTCACGGAGCTGGCGGCGACGCTCGGTGATCGCGCGATCCCGATCCCGTGCGACCTCGCCGATCCCGCCGCCGTCGAGCGTGCGGCGGCGCTCGTGCGACAGCTCGACTCGGCCGGCCCGGACCTGCTGGTGAACAACGCGGGGCTCTTCCACCTCGCGGCCGTCGAGACGACGACGCCCGGCGAGTTCCGCGCGCTCCTCGACACCAACCTCGTCGCTCCCTTCCTGCTCGTGCGTGCGCTGCTGCCGGCGATGCGTGCGCGTGCGGCGGCGACGATCGTCACCATCGGGTCGATCGCCGACCGCCTCGCCTTCCCGGAGAACGCCGCCTACGCCGCCAGCAAGTTCGGTGTGCGCGCGTTGCACGAAGTGCTGCGCGCCGAGTTGCAGGGATCGGGCGTACGCGCGGTCCTCGTCTCGCCCGGGCCGGTCGACACACCGCTCTGGGACGCCCACGACCCCGACGCGCGCCCCCGCTTCACGCCACGCGCCCGCATGCTCACCGCCGACGATGTCGCCGACGCCGCGTGGTACGCCGCCACGCGTCCGCCGCACGTCAACATCGACGAGCTGCGCCTCTCGCGGAGCTGACGGTGTTCACGGAGCTCGTCGATCGGCTCCGCTGCCCGCGGCCGCACGCCGACGCCTGGCTCGTCGCCGCCGTGGACGCCACGCACGGCCGCCGGATCGTCCGCGGCACGCTCGGTTGCCCGATCTGCGACGCGGAGTATCCGATCCTCGAGGGGGTCGCGCAGTTCGGCGACGACGACACGCGAGCCGTCGGCGCGCCCACGATCGACGCAACGACCGTCACCCCCGATGCCGATGCCCGCGAAGACGCCGCCGATCGCCTCGCTGCGCAGCTCCACCTCGTGGAAGCGCCGGAGCCGGTGCTGCTCGTCGGCACGTGGAGCGCGCTCGCGCACGCGCTGTTGCTTCACTACCCGCACGTCGTCGCACTCGTCGCGGACACGACGACCGCGGTGGCGATGGACGAGCGTCTCTCGCCGGTGACGCTCCCCGCCGCGCGCTATCCGCTGGCCGACGCGAGCATTCGCGCCATCGCCCTCGACGACGCGCATGCGCGCGAGCCCTGGCTCGCCGACGCCGCCCGCATCGCCACCACCGGCGCCCGCCTCGTCGTGCCACGCGCCGTCACGCCGCCATCCGACTGCTGGTCGGTCGTCGCCAGCGACGCGCACGTCCACGTCGCCACCCGCGCGGCACGCGCGTCCGCGCCGGTCCCGCTCCGCCGCGCGCCCGCGCGTCACCTGTTCGATCCGCCCGGCTGAGCCGTTTCGCGTTCCGCACCGCGGGATCGCCGCGTGTCGCGTTCGTTTCACGCCACGCACACGTCGAACGGCAGGAACGCAGAGGGCGCAGAAGTGACGGCGGGGGCGCAGAGGGTTCGTCCCACGCACATCGACGTGAACTCACCACGACACCCTCAAAAAATTCCTCTGTCGCCCTGCGTCACTGCACCATGCACGGCGCCTGAACCGCTCGGCCCCTCTCCCGTGCACGATGCGCGTCGCACGCACCTCTGCGACCACGCCGTCCGTTCTGCGCCCTCTGCGTTCCCGTCGTTCAGGCGCCGATCGCTCGCCCGACGTGTCAGGCGCCGATCTCTCGCCCAACGAGTCAGGCGTCTATCACTCGCCCGGCGAGCGAAGAATCAGCCATGCTCGCCACCGTAGAGCCGGTCGATCACGTCCGCGTACATCTTGTCGATGACACGCCGCTTGACCGACAGCTTGGGCGTCAGCTCGCCGCGCTCGATCGTGAACTCGTGCTCGAGCAGCCCGATCTTCTTGGGCGTCTCGTAGCTCGCCAACCCCGTGAACGCGCGCCCGACTTCCCGCTCCATCTTCGTCACGACCTGCGCGTTCGTCAGCAGTGCGGCGCGGTTCGACACGTCGATGCCCTTCGTGCCGCACCACTTCACGAGGTTGTCCCAATTCGGGACGATGAGCATGATGGGGAACTTGCGCTTGTCGCCGATCATCACGGCCTGCGCGACGTACTTGTTCGTCTTGACCGAGTTCTCGATCGGCTGCGGCGCGATGTTCTTGCCGCCGGCGGTGACGATCAGGTCCTTCTTGCGATCGGTGATCTTGAGGAAGCCGTCCGCCGACAGTTCGCCGATGTCGCCCGTCTGGAACCATCCGTCGACGGTGATCGCCTCGCGCGTCGCCGCCTCGTTGCGGTAGTAGCCCTGCATCACGCTCGGGCCCCGCGTCAGGATCTCGCCGTCCTCGGCGATCATCACCTCGACGCCCGGGATCAGCTGCCCCACGGTCCCGATGCGGATCCGGTTCGGGCGATTGACCGCGATCACGGGCGACGTCTCCGTCAGGCCGTACCCCTCGCAGACGGTGAGCCCGATCGCGACGAAGAACTTGTTGATGGCCGGCGAGAGAGGCGCACCACCGCTGACCGCCATGCGCAGCCGACCGCCCACCTTGTCGCGCACCTTCGCGAAGACGAGCCGGTCCGCCAGCGAGTACTGCATCGCGAGCAGGCCGGCCGGCGTCCGCCCCGCGAGCTTCTCGTCGGCGACGCGATCCGCGACGCCGACGGCCCAGAAGAAGATGCGCTTCCGGAGCCCCGACGACGACGCCCCCGTCTCCATGATGCGCGCGTACATCTTCTCGTAGATGCGCGGCACGGAGCAGAGAAGCGTCGGCCGCACTTCCGCGAGATTGGCGGGGACGTGGTCGATCCCTTCGGCGTACATGATCGACACGCCGGCGGCGAACATCATGTAGTGCCCCGCCATGCGCTCGAAGATGTGGCTCAGCGGGAGGAAGCTCAGGCAGCTGTCGCCACGCGTGTCACCGAGGATCCCCACCGACGCCGCGACGTTGCTGGCGATGTTGTCGTGCGTGAGCATCACGCCCTTGGGCAGTCCCGTGGTGCCCGAGGTGTAGATCAGCGTCGCGAGATCGCCCGGCTGCACGGCGCGTGCGTCGGCCTCCCATCGTGCGCCGCGATCGGGCAGGTCCACCGCCTCGCCGCGCGCCACGAGTTGCGACAGCGTCATGTCGCAGCCCGCCGGTGCGGGCTCGGTGAAGCTGATGACGGTGCGCACCCCCGGACAGTCGGGGCGCACCTTGGCGATCTTCGCCGCCTGCTCCGGCGTGGACACGAAGATCGCCGTCGCACCACTGTCGTTGAGGATGTGCACCATCTGCTCCGCGGGAAGCGTCGGGTAGATGGGCACGTCCGCGAGACCGGCGGTGAGACACGCGAAGTCCGCGATCAGCCACTCGGGGCGGTTCTCCGACAGGATGGCGACCCGATCGCCGCGCGCGAGGCCGAGTTCCTGCAGCGCGAGCGCGGTGCGGCGGACGCGCGGCAGCAGCTCGGCGTGCGACAGCGTCCGCCACTGGCCACCCTCCTTCCACCCGATCGCGGCGGGGCGATCGTGACGCCGCACCGCATCGAAGAAGAGCTGGGTCAGCGTACCGGGCGCCGGACGCGGGCCGCCGTTGGCGATCGCACGGGCGGGGCGGGTGTCGGTCGCCATGCGGGGATCGGTGGACACCGCCATGCTGCCTCCATGGCCGGAGAAGTGGGTCGGTCGAGGTCGGAGCCGCACGCGCTGCGGCGACTCCGAGGATAGCGCGCGGACCGGCGAAGTCGGGAGTGGGCGACGCGTGCCGTGACGACGGGGCGCCGTTCCTCAGCGCGGCACGCCGCGGACGCGCAGCACGAGGCGGAGCGGACTGCCCGGCACGTCGCGTCCGCGCGCGAGCAGCCGCGCCTGCACCACGACGCTGTCGTCGCCGCGTGCGTCGGGGCGCGCGAAGGCGCGGACGCGGATGCGCGCGAGACCGTCCGGGCCGCTCGTCGCGCCGACCACACGCCGCCCGCTCGCCGAGTAGAACGCGATCGAATCGAGCTGTGGTGCGAGACGCACCGTCGTCACCGCCAGATGAAAGCCGCCGGCCGGCTGTGTCGACGCGCCGCGCGTCAGCCGCGCCCGCAGCTCGCCGATGCGGAAGGTCGTGTCGGCCGCGTCGTAGAACAGCGAGTCGGCGATCGCGTCGGCGCGCGCGAGTACCGGCACCGAGTCGATCGCCTCGAACTGCAGCACGCCGGTCTGCACCGGTCCCGCCACGAACAGCAGCCGTGCCGATGCGATCGCCCGCTGCGCGATGACGAGGCGCGCCGGCGTCACGGTGATCGCCGCGCGTGTCGCGGTGTCGAGCAGGATCGGCGTGATCGCCGCACCCGGGATCGTGTCGCCCGCACCGTTGAAGACGCGCACGCGCACCGGCCATGGCGCGAGCGTCGGCCCGCGGAGCGTGTCGCCGACGACGATGGACGTCGCCGGCAGCGAGTCCGCACCGATCGCCACGATGACCTCGGGATCGGTGCTCACCTCGGTGCACCCGGTGATTGCTGCCGCAAGGACCACCGCGGCGCAGCCGATGCCGTGGCGTGTGCGTGTCATGCGGCGAATCGCTCCGCGAGCGTCATCGCGAGCGTCACGTACGCCTGCGACGCTGCGTCGCCGGGTTCGCGCATCACGACCGGCAGCCCCGCCGCGAAGGCCTCCGCCGCCGCCGCGGTGCGCGGGACGACCGTGTCGAGCACGAGGTTGGCCGGCATGTGCTGCCGCACGTACGCGACCGTGCGCTCGCACGCGGCGTTCCCCGCCTGGTACATCGTGAGCAGGATCCCCTCGAGCGCCAGCTCCTCGTTCGTCGCCGCGACCTCCTGCAGTCCGCGCAGGATCTGCGGCGTCGTCTGCAGCGCGAGGGGTTCGCACTGCAGCGGGACGATCGCGTGCTGGCTCACGGCGAGCGCGGTGCGCACGATGCCACCCAGGCCCGGCGGCGTGTCGAGCACCACCACCTGGCACCGCTCGCGCGCGACCTGCACCACCTCGGCGAGGCGCGCCGGATCCATCGCACGCTGCACGTAGTCGTCGTGACTCGCCTCGTCGCTCACGCTGCCGACGAGCATCGCGCGCAGCCACGGGAGCTGCGTCGGCAGGATGACTTCGCGCAACGGCACGCCGCCGCGGAGCCAGTCCGCGTAGCCGGCGGTGGCGTGGCCGCGACGGAGCCCGATGCCGTAGCGCACCGCCCCCTGCGGATCGGTGTCGATGATGAGCGTCTTGAGCCCGCGCCGCGCGAAGGCGGCGGCGAGGTTGACCGCGGTCGTGGTCTTGCCGACGCCGCCTTTCTGGCTCACCACCGCCAGCACGCGGCCGAGCGGCGGCCGAGGCGTCATGTGCCGGGCGAGAGGTCGCGGCCGGCGCGCCCGTGCGTCCCCGTGGCGCGCAGCGGCGTGTCGACGGGCGCGCTGGCATCGGCCAGCGGCATCGGATGCACCGTCGCCTCGCGCACCGTCACCTCGCCCTCGGCCGACTCGCCCGCGACCTCCTGCAGCGTCTCGCCGCGCAGCTGCGCGAGCGTCGTGCGCGCGTGCTGCACCCACCGCGAATCGGCGTCGGTCCCGCTGACGATGCCGAGGAACTGCACCAGATGCTGTTCCGCACCGATGGTGTCGCCGCGCTTGAGCAGCAGGTAGGCGAGGCCGTAGTGCGCGCCGTCGAGCCGCGGCTCGATCTCGAGGACCTTGCGGTAGCTGCGGATCGCCTCGTCGGCGCGGTTCGCCTTGGTGAGCGCGATCGCCATGTTGAGCAGCACGCGCGAGTCCTCGGGCGCGTAGCGGAGCGCGAGGCGATAGCTCGTCAATGCGGCGTCCAGATCCCCCTGCTTCTCGAGCGCGATGCCCTCGGTCAGGTAGTTGGGCCGCTTCTCGATCATGTCGCGCGCGGTGGGCTGGCCGCCCAGCAGCTTCGACACGCCTTCGGAGACTCGGCGCAGGAGGGACATGAGACCTCGACGGGGGGGCGACGGGGTGGGTCGCGCGGGCTCGGATGCCGCCCGCTCGTGATTCAGGACAAGGTAGTAACGGTGGCGCGACACGAGCAATGCGCACATCCCGGGCCCTCGCGAGTCGGGGACGTGCGTCGTAGCGTACGCCGCACGGGGGACCGTGGTGCCCCGTCGCATCGCGCCGACCACATGCGTCGCGTCATCCCCGTCCGCCGAGGTCCGCATGGCACCCCGCCGCTCGCCCGTCGATCCGTCCAAGGGGGTGCTCGAAGTCGATTGGACCCTCTTCGGCGAACTCTCCCGTGCGCTCGCGCTCAAGGTCGCGCGCGACTTCGATCCCGAAGTCGTCGTCGGTATCGCGACGGCGGGCGTGATCCCCGGTGCGACGATCGCCGCGATCCTCGACCGACCGTTCCACTCGATGCTCGTGTCGCGCCGCTACCGCCCCGATGCCGCGATGCGGGAAACGCCCGAGATCTTCGGCCAGGCGCCGCCCGCCGTGCGCGGCCGTCGCGTGCTGCTCGTCGACGAGACCTGCGATTCCGGCGACACGCTCCGCCTCGCCAAGGCCGCGATCGTGAACAGCGGCGCCGAGCAGGTGCGCACCGCCGTCGGCTTCCGCACCGGCCCCTACGAGCCCGACTACACCGCCCTCGTCACCGAAGCCGCGATCGTCCTGCCATGGGATCGCGAACTGCTCGTGAACGGTGACCTCGTCATCAACCCGGCGTACTCCGCATATCTCGACGCGTAGCACGTCGGGGTCTCGCGGCACAGCGATTTCATCACGTAGGCCACGTAGGACACGTAGGAACACATTGGAACAAGCAGGCGACGGCGCGCGGCGCCCGCCCCCTCGCCCTTTCCAGCAGACAAGAGTGGAAGCGGCACGGCTCGTCGCTGCATGAGCTGATGCCTACGTGTCCTACGTGCCCTACGTGCTGACCCGCTTTCCAGACGGAACAGAGGTCTCACGCACCGGCGCGTCGGACGAGCTCCGCTTCGTCGATGACTTCGACGCCGAGTTCGCGCGCCTTGTCGAGCTTGGACCCGGCTTCGTCACCGGCGACCACGAACGAGGTCTTCTTCGAGACGCTCGACGTGACGCGCCCGCCGGCGCGTTCGACGAGCTGCGTCGCTTCGGTGCGTGAGAGCGAGGGGAAGGTGCCGGTGAGCACGATCACCTTGCCCGCGAGCGCATCGCTCGTGAACGCCGCCTGCGGTTCGCGCGTGGTGACGCCTGCCGCGACGAGGCGATCGAGCAGGTGCTGCGCCGTGGGATCGTCGAGATACTCGCGCACCGACTGCGCGATCACGTCGCCGATGCCGCGCACCGCGCCGATCTCGTTCACCGTCGCGCCCTGCAGCGCCTCCAGCGTGCCGAAGCGACGTGCGAGGAGCTGCGCGGCGACGGTGCCGACGTGACGGATGCCCAGCGCATTGAGGAGCCGCGAGAGTGGCTGCGCCTTGCTCGCCTCGATCGCGGCGAGCAGGTTGCCCGCGCTCCGCACTCCCATGCGATCGAGGTCCGAGACGCGGTCGATGCCGAGCGCGAAGAAGTCGGCGGCATCGTGCACCAGCCCCTCGGCGACCATCTGCTCGATGCGCGCGTAGCTCAGCCCGCGGATGTCCATCGCGTCCGAGCTGGTGAAGTGCACCAGTGATTCGAGCCGACGCCCCGGACAGGCGACGTTCGGGCAGTAGAGCGCGACCTCGTCCTCGTCGCGTCGCACCGGGGTCGCACAGCTCGGACAGACGATCGGTGCGCCGAACGGCACGCTCGCCGGACCGCGATGATCGGGCAGCGGGGCGATCACCTGCGGAATCACCTCGCCGGCGCGCTTGATCTGCACCCGATCGCCGATTCGCAGGTCCTTCTGCGCGATCAGGTCGAAGTTGTGCAGCGTCGCCAGGCGTACGGTCACGCCGCCCACCTCGACCGGTTCGAGCACCGCGTACGGATTGAGCGATCCCGTGCGTCCGACGTTCACGCCGATGTCGAGCAGCGTCGTCTCGGCGATGTCCGGCGCGAACTTCCGCGCGATCGCCCAGCGCGGGATCCGTCCGCTGACGTCGCCCAGCTCTTCCTGCGTCCCGAGCGCATTCACCTTCACCACGCCGCCGTCGATCGCGAAGTCGAGCGTCGCGCGCACGCGCGACTCGAGTGCACGCGCCCACGCGTGCACCTCGTCCAGCGTCGCGCAGTGCGCATGATGCGGCGCGACCGGGATCCCCCAGCTGCGCAAGGTCTCCAGGAGCTCGTCCTGCGTGCGGAAGGGCAACCGCCCGACACCGTCGGGATGCACGGCGGCGTAGCCGAAGAAGCGGAGCGGGCGCGACGCCGTCATCGCCGGATCGAGCTGCCGGAGCGACCCCGCGGCCGCGTTGCGCGGATTGGCGAACACCGGTTCGCCGGCACGGGCACGCGCCTCGTTCATCGCCTCGAAACGCGAGAACGGGTAGTACACCTCGCCGCGGATCTCGACCAGCGCGGGCGGTGCGTCGGTGTGCAGCCGCAACGGCACGTCGCGCAGCGTGCGCAGATTGGGCGTCACGTCCTCGCCGATCGTCCCGCTGCCGCGCGTCGCGCCGGTGACGAGGACGCCGTCCACGTACGTCAGCGACACCGCCGCGCCGTCGATCTTGAGCTCGCAGCTGAAGCCGAGATGCCGCGCCGGATCACCGACGAGCCGCACCACGCGCTCGGCCCACGCATCGAGCTCCGCTTCGTCGAAAGCGTTGTCGAGCGAGAGCATCGGCACGCGATGCTCGTGTTTCGGGAATGCCGATTGCGGCGTCGCCCCCACACGGAGCGTCGGCGAGTCCGGCGTGCGCAACGCGGGGAAGTCGCCCTCGATCGCCTGCAGTTCACGGAAGAGCCGATCGTACTCGGCATCGGCGAGCGTCGGCCGGTCGAGCACGTAGTACTCGTGGCTGGCGCGCGTCAGCAGTGCGCGCAACTCGGCGGCGCGGGCGACGGCCTCGGCGGGGGCGGACGGTGGCGTCATTCCGATGGGCGATGGAGGAGCGTCAATGTATCCGCGGATGCGATCGGCGACGTGCGCGCCGTCCGCCGAGCGCCGTGCGACGCTCAGTCGTCGAGACGTGCGACCAGCGCGGCGCACTCCTGCTTGTAGCGCGCGTCGTGCAGTTCGAAGATCGGCAGCCGCGCCGCTGCCGTGCACGTCGCGCGCGCCTTCTCGGGCTGCTTCGTGTCCACGTAGATCTTCGCGAGGTCGAGCCGGTGCGTGATCCGCTGCGGATCCACCGCCACCGCGCGTTCGAGCAACCGCTGCGCATCGCGCCAGTTCGCCTGCTCGAAGACTCGCCCGCCGAGAAAGGTGCGCGCCGTGAAGCGCGCCACGCCGTTCAATCGCATGATCTCCGCGTGCCAGACGCCGAGCACGTGGAGCGCGGCCGCGTGGTCGGGGTCCGTCGCCAGGGCGGCGAGGCAGGCGGCGCGCACATCGGCCGCGTAGCGAACGCGCTCGCGGACGCCGACCGAGAGCGCCTTGCGGCCGAGCGCGACGGCGAGCATCGCCTGGCCATCGGCACCGGCGGCGTTGGCGGCCACCGCGCGGCGCGCGTACTGCTCCGCCTTCGCGTAGAGCGCGTCACGTCGCGCCCCCTCGCCCGCGAGTTCGCCCAGGTCCGCCGCCTCGCGCGAGGCGCGCCAAAGCAGCTCGTACGCGTCGCCGTCGGCGGCGAGCCCGCGCTCGAACGTCGCGAGCGCGGTCGGCGCATCGAAGGCGGCGCGAGCGCGCTCGCCCTGCGCTATGATGGCGGCGGCATCCTGCCCGCGCGCCGTTCCGGCGAGCGTCACGAGCGTCGCCGCCGCCCACATGATCCCTCGCCAGCACAGTCGCTGCATGTCCGCATGATCCTCCGCGACCTGATCGCGCGCAAGCGCGACGGTGGTCGGCTCGCGCCGGACGAATGGCGCTTCGTCGCACGCGTCGCCGCCGATCGCAGCGCGCCGGACTACCAGCTCGCCGCACTCCTGATGGCGACCTTCCTCCGCGGCATGGACGAGGGCGAGACGCGCGCACTCACGCAGGCGATGCTCGGCTCGGGGCGAACGCTCGTCCGACCGGCCGGTGCCCCACCGTGGATCGACAAGCACTCCACCGGCGGCGTCGGCGACAAGACTTCGATCGTGCTCGCCCCTTGGCTCGCGGCCTGCGGCGTCGCGGTGCCGATGATGTCGGGGCGCGGGCTCGGGCACACCGGCGGCACGCTCGACAAGCTCGAAAGCATCCCCGGCTTCCGCACCGGGCTCCCGCTCGACGAGGCGATGCGGCAGCTCGACACGCTCGGCTGCGCGCTCATCGGCCAGACCGGCGAGATCGCCCCCGCCGACCGCACGCTCTACGCCCTGCGCGACGCGACCGCGACGGTCGAGTGCATCCCGCTCATCGCCGCGAGCATCATGAGCAAGAAGCTCGCGGAAGGGCTGACGGGGCTCGTGCTCGACGTGAAGCGCGGCACCGGCGCCTTTCTCCCGGAGCTCGAGCGCGGTCTCGAGCTCGCGCGCACGATGATCGACATCGGCACCGACGCGGGCGTCGCCGTCGTCGCGCTCGTGACGGCGATGGATCGCCCGCTCGGCGACGCGTGCGGCAACGCACTCGAGCTGCGCGAATGTCTCGAGATGCTCGCCGGCGGCGGCCCGCCCGACACGTGGGCCGTCACCGAAGCGCTCGCGATCGAGATGCTGCGACTGGCGCGTCCTGCACTCACCAGCGACGGCGCACGCACCGAACTCCGTGCGGCGATCACCAACGGTGCCGCGCGCGAGCGCTTCCGCCGCATCGTCGAGGCGCAGGGCGGTGACCCGCGTGTCGTGGACGATCCGTCGCGATTGCCGCAGGCACCCGTGGTCGCACCGTTCGAGGCGCCGCGCGCCGGCTGGCTCGCCGCCATGCCGCCGCGTCCCATCGGCCACGCGATCATCGCCTTGGGCGGCGGACGCACGCGCGCCGAGGACGTGGTGGATCCCGCGGTGGGCATCGTCTTCCACGCGCGGGTGGGTGAGCGAGTCGAGCGCGGCCAGCCGATCGCGACGGTCCACGCCCGCACCGCGACCGCGCTCGCCGCCTGTCGCGCGACGCTCGCGAGCGTCCTGGTGATCACGGAGACGCCGCCGCCCGCACCCCTGCCGTGGGTGACGCACCGCGTGACCACCGCCGGCGTCGAGGCGCTCGCCGCCGGCGCGTGACGGGGCGGGGCCGTCCCGCGGGAACCATCGGCACGCGGCGCGCCTGATCCGGAAAGGGCGGCCGGGCCGACACTTCCCGTCGCGCCCCGAACGCCCGAAATTGCCGGTCGCCCGGCGCCGCGTGCGCGGGGGCGGCCCGTGTGGCCGCGTCACTCCTCACCTCGATCCCGTCCGATGCGCAAGCTGCAGGCCTTCATCGCACTGGGTGCCGCCATCGGCATGGCGCTCTTCTACTTCGGCTGGTTCTTCGGGGTGATGACGCCCGTCACGCCGTCGACGGCCGGCCTCGACGTCGGATCGTCGGTGGCCTCGCGCGTCTCCGTCGGCATCATCTTCACGGCGCTGATCGCCGTCGCGCTGGCCTTCTTCCGCCAGCTCTGGCACGGCGCCAAGGTCGGGCGCTGATCTCGCGCGGGACCGGCCCTCGGCCGGCCTGGTATCGTCCACGGGCGCCGCACGTCGCGGCGCCCGTCGTGCATCCGCCCAGCAACCGCGTGCGCCGTCCCCCATCGGTCCTGCCGACACTCGTCGCGACGAGCCTCGTCGTCTCGTCCGTGCTGCATGCACAAGGCGCGTCACGGCTGCCGGCCGGTGATGCGCGGCCGCTCGATGGCGGACGTGTCGTGGCGGCGGTGGATTCGCTCTGGCTCGCGGCCGTCGCGCGCGGCACACGGCAGGCCGACGGTCGCCCGGGCGCGCGTCTCACCACGCAGGGTGCGCGGTATCGGCTCCACGCGTCGCTCGATGCGCGCACCGGCCGCATCGACGGGCGCGGTGCGCTGCGCTACCTCAATCGCTCGCCCGACACGCTGCGCACGCTCGTGCTGCAGCTCCCGCAGAACCTGTTCGCGCCCGGCGCGCCGCACGTGGAGGCGGTACCCGTCACCGGCGGCATGACGGTGCAGGGGCTCTGTGTCGCGCGCGCCGGTGGTACGTCGTGGCGCACGCCTGTACCGGCGAGCTGCGCGACCGATTCCACCGCGACGCGTGAGCCCGCACTCGTCATCGACGGCACCGTCGCCACGCTGCCGCTCGCGCGCCCGCTCGCGCCCGGCGATTCGCTCGAGCTGCTCGCGCGCTGGCACTTCGTCCTCCCGCGCGCCGGTGCGCCACGCATGGGCACCGATCGCTCGGTGTTCATGGTCGGCTACTGGTACCCGCAGTTCGCCGTCCACGACGACGTCGTGGGCTGGCAGGCGGATCCCTATCTCGCGACCGGCGAGTTCTACATGGATCCCGCCGATTACGACGTCGCCGTCACCGTGCCGTCGGCGATGCTGGTCGCGTCGAGCGGCACGCTGCGCAATGCACACGAGGTGCTGCGCCCCGCGGTGCGCGACCGGTTGCACCGTGCGACGCGCTCGTTGTCGCCGGTGCAGGTCGTCGGTGAACGCGAGCGTGGCGCCGACGCGGCGACGCTCCCCGGCGAACGGCACACGTGGCGCTTCACCGCCACGAACGTCCGCGACTTCGCCTTCTATGCGTCGGCCGATGTGGTCTGGGACGCCGGCGCTGCCGTGATCCCGCGTGCACAGGGTGGCGGCACCGACACGGTGCTCGTGCAGGCGCTCTATCGCCCGTCACGCCGCGACTGGCGCCGTGCGGTGGATTACCTGCGCGTCTCGATCGAGCTCTACTCGCGCTACCTGTGGCCGTACGGCGCGCGGCAGATGACGGCCGTCGAGGGCGTCGTCGAAGGCGGCATGGAATATCCGGCGCTCACCGTCGCCACCGCCGGTTCGCCGCGCGAGCTGTTCACCGTGCTCGCGCACGAAGTCGCGCACATGTGGTTCCCGATGGAGGTCGGCAGCGACGAACGCCGCTTCGCGTGGATGGACGAGGGGCTCGCGAGCTGGCTCGAGCGCGTCGCGTTGCGCGCGGAGACGGGGACGGACGACGACGTCGACGGCATCCCCGACTTCTGGCGCACGCTCGCACGCGGCCGCGGCGAGGAATCGGTGCTGCACCAGTCCGATCGCTTCCGATCGCTCGTCACCTACTCGGTGGCCGCGTACGAGCGCCCCGTCGTCGCGTTCCGCGCCTTCGTCGCCGAGTACGGCGACAGTGCACTGGTCGCAGGGCTGCGTGCCTACGGCGAGGCATGGCGCGGACGCCATCCGTATCCGCCGGACTTCGTGCGCATGGTCTTCGCCGCCGCCGGCGATCAACGGGACGCCTTCGCGCGCGAATGGCTCCTCGGCACCGGGTGGCTCGACCTCGCGATCGACGACGTCGAACAGGCCGGCGATTCGCTCGCCGTCCGCATCCGCTCCCTCGGCGGCGCCCACCTGACGGCGACGTTGTCCGTCACGCGCACCGACGGCACCACGCAGAAACTCGCCATGCCCGCCCGATCACTCCGCGCGCATGCCACCGACGGCCTCGTGCTGCACGTGCCCGACGCACGCACCGTGCGCACGCTCCACCTCGACGCCGAACGCCGTCTCCCCGACCTCGACCGCGCCAACGACCGCTGGCCCCGCCGCTGATCGAGCACCGTTGCCGATCTTCCACTGATGACCAGCCGTCCCCGTCCTCCGGTCGTCTCCGTTCCTCCGATCTTCAGTTGCGGTTCAGGATCTTGAACAGCTCAGGAAAATCCGAGGAACGGAGACGACCGGAGGACGGAGACAGCCGGCAGTCAGCTCAAGAGCGTGAACAACCTTGAAAAATTCGAGGAACGGAGACGCCCGGAGGACGGAGAATGCTCACGATCGGGATGCATTTCCCTGCGCCCCCAGCGCCCCCAGCGCCCCCTGCGTTTCCAGCAGTCTCGACTTCCTCCGCTTCAGGGCACGGGACGGAACGGACGCCCTGACGTCGGTGCCCAGTCCACTTCCGGCGCACGGAAGAAGTTGATGCCGAGCGCCTGCAGCCGCGGCCCGTGGCGACCGAGGCGCGAGGCGAACGAAGGCCACGAGCGCAGCGCCTGCGGCGTCCATGCGACTTCGGCGAGTGCGATCAGCCGCGGGAACGCCTGGAATTCGTACTCGTCGAGTCGTGTCACCGTTTCGGCCCAGAGCGGGCCCTCGACACCGAGAATGCTCCGTTCGCCGATGCCCGGACGCAGCGTCGCCGGATCCCAGTCGTAGGAGCGCGGCACGCTCACGGCGCCGGCCCACAGCAGGCCGGTCACGGTGGACGAATCGTACTTCATGTCGAGATACGCGCGCTCCGCGAAGGACATGATCACCGAGCCGCCGCGTCGCGCGTGCACCGCGCTCGAGTCCTTGATCCAGAGCTGCGACACCGTCGTCGTGTCGAGAGCGGCCGGCGCGATCTCGCCCCAGCCGATCATCCGCTTGCCGGTCGCGCGCACCGTATCCTGCACGCGCTCGATGAACCCGTGATACTGCGCGCGCGTGAAGCCGCGCACTTCGTCGCCACCGATGTGCAGCCATGCCCCCGGCGTGATCGCCGCGAGCTGGCGCAGCACGTCGCCGATGAAGCGCCACGTGCTGTCGCTCGTGATGCAGAGGTTACCGAGGTCGACGCGCGTCCCCGTGTAGAGCGGGACGCGCTTCCCGTCGCAGTTGAGCGCGCCGTACGAAGCGCGTGCCGCGTTCGTGTGTCCCGGCATGTCGATCTCGGGGACGATCGTGATGAAGCGCCCCGCCGCGTACGCCACCAGCTCGCGATACTCGGCCTGCGTCCAGTAGCCACCCGGGCCGCCACCCACCTGCGTGCTCCCGCCGATGCGCGTCAGTTCGGGCCAGCCGGCGATCTCGATGCGCCACCCCTGATCGTCGGCGAGATGCAGGTGCAGCCGGTTCAACTTGTAGAGCGCCATGTGATCGACGAAGCGCTTCACGTCGCGCACGGGGAGGAAGTGCCGCGCCACGTCGAGCATCGCGCCACGCCATGCGAAGCGTGGCGCGTCGGTCACCGTCGCCACCGGCACACGCAACCCGCGCCGCAGCGCCGCGGCGTGTTCGACGCTCCACGGCAGCAGCTGTCGGAGCGTCTGCACGGCGTAGAAGAGCCCCGCCGGTGTCGCCGCGCGCAGCACGATGCGCTCGGGCGTGACGCGCAGTTCGTAGCCCTCGAGCCCGAAGCGTCGCTCGGGCGTGATCGCGAGATGGATCGCGCCGCGCGCCGGCTCGGCCGCACCGGTCACGGTGCGCACGCCTGGGCCACCACCCTGCCCGAGCATCGCGCTCGTCATCGTCGCCAACCGCACGAGTACCGTGTCGGCGTCGGCGGCATGACTCACGTGCGTGTTCGAGTCGAAGACGAAGAAGCGCCCGCTCTCCACCGAGATGGAGACGGGCGCCGGGATCACGGCGTGTGCGGGCGACGGCTGGGCAGCGAGCGGCGCGCCGCGGCCGACGATCGCGGCGATCGTGCCGCACGCGATCGCGCGAACGCGACGGACGACGTGACGCCGTACGCACGGCAGGGACCGGAGAGTGGGGAAGCGCATGGCGCGGATGCTAGCCGACCATGTCGTGCGCCACCACCATGTCGCACCGCGACCGTGCGCGAACGCCCGCGGGGCGCGCCACGATCAGAAGCGCGGGCTCGTGTCCACGCGATCACGCTTCCACGGGCCCGACGCATCGCCCTGCGCCGCGCGCTCCTTGCGCCGTCGCGCGTCCTCGCGACGCTGCTCCCAGCTCCCCGTGCCGATGCGCTCGCGTCTGCGGTCGCCATCGTCGCGGCGCCGATCGTCCCAGCGGACGTCGTCACGATCCCGCCGCCGCTCGCGCCGATCGTCGTCGTCGTCGCGCCAGTCGCCGTCACGACGACGCGCGCGGTCGCCCCATGGCTCGATGCGTCCCGTCTCGCCCCCCCACCACCCATCGTCGCGGCGGCGCCCGTCGCGCCCACCCGTGATCACGCGTCCACCCGACCGCCACGCTTCGGCGCGCGCCGTAGCGCAATCGGTCGGTGCGGGCTGACGACCCGGCGGCACGCGATCGTACCACACGCGGCACATCCCGTCCGGCGGACGATGTCCCGGCGGCACGCGGTCGCCGCGTTGTGCGAGCAACGCGCGCGGCGCGAAGAGCGCGAGGAGCAGCGCGGCGAGGAGCGCAGTCCCCGCGGCATAGGGAAAGGCGCGCAGGATCGGGGTCGGCAGGCGGTCGTCCATGTCGGTCTCCATGACGGCGGTCGTCGTCATGGAAGGGCAGGGGACGCGCCATGCCCCGTCCGAATCGGCAACGCTCGCCCCGCCAACGACTTGCATCGCCCGCTCGGCCGATCGCGCTCGTCCGGCCGTCACTTCGGCAGGACGCTCGCGTCCCCGCGACGACCTCTCGCGGGGACGCTCACCACGCCGCCGCCGCGCGACGACCGTGCGCCGCGCGACGACGCAGCCCTGCGTGCGATCAGCCCTGCGCCAGCTGGCGCGCGACCGTCACGAGGCGCACCGCCTGATGGCGGATCGCCGCCTCCTTCTCCGCCGTGATCGGCTGGCCGTTGGCGGCGACGCTCGCGCCGTACGGATTGCCACCCGCCGCGAAGATCGACGCGTCGGTGTAGCCCGGCGGCACGAGGATCGCGCCGAAGTGCATGAACGTCGTGTAGAGACCCATGAGCGTCGTCTCCTGCCCGCCGTGCACGTTCTGCGCGCTCGTCATCGCGCTCGCCGCCTTGTTCGCCAGCTTCCCCTCGAACCAGATCGGGCCCAGCGTGTCGATGAAGGCGCGCATCTGGCTCGCGACCGTGCCGTAACGCGTCGGGGCGCTGAACAGGTACGCGTTCGACCAGACCAGATCCTCGGGCGTCGCGTGCTCGACGGCGGCCGTCCGCTCCACGGTCGCCTTCCACGCATCCTGCCCCTGGATGATCTCCTCGGGCACGGTCTCACGGACCTTGCGCAGCCGCACCTCGGCGCCGGCGCCCCTCGCCGCCTCGGCCGCGATCTCGGCCATGCGGTGGTTCGTACCGTAGGTGCTGTAGTAGACGATCGCGAGGCGGACGTCGGCCATGACAGAGCTCCGGGCTGAAAGGATGTTATGACAGCGAATCGTCCGAAATTACACGCGCCGGCAAGGCCGCGTCGGCGCGCGACCCTGCCGGCGACCCGACGCGCTGTCGCTCAGGGGCGACGCGGCCGCACCGTCTCCAGCGGCTTCCGCCACTCGACCAGCTGCCCGCGGCGCTTGTTCCAGATGCCCTGCGCCCGGTCGCGCTGCGGCCCGTCGAGCAGGGCGAGCAACGCCGCCGCCGCCCGCTCCTCGTTCGTCACCACGCGGTCCATCGCCTCGAGCATCACCGGCATCGACGTGCGGTAGAGCTTGAGCGTCTCCTCGTCCGGCGCCGTCGATGAAGTGGTCGGTGGCTTGAGGCGCCGCTGCGCCTGGTCGTAGGGAACGAGCGCGTCGCCGTTGGCCGTGAAGAGCGAGTCGGCCATCGCCGTCACCGCCGCCGCCTGCGTGTCCGTCAGCTGCAGCTTGCCGCGCTCGGCGAGGATCCGCTTCGCCACGTCGTTGACCACGATCTCGTTGGCACGCGGGAACGACGGCAGCCGGAACTCGGGCTGGATCGGGACGCCGCGCTGCTGCACCCCGCCCATGCCGCCGCCCATCATCTGCGCGCGGAGCGCGGGGGCGACGAGGACGAGCGCGACGCTGGCGCACAGGAACGAATGACGACGCATGACCGCGGAAGGCGAGGCGGGAATGATGATGGACACGCTGAACGCTATCCGGGCCCGCCCCCGCGGCGCCACCGGCCGTCGCGTGGTCGCGCGGCAGTGCAGGGGTGCACGACGCTGCACGCGCGCGGGTCGCGCCGCGCATCGCGAGCGACCGACCTCAGGTGAGCCCGCTCGTCGCCGCCGCGTCGAGGAAGCGCTGGCGATGATCGCGCACGCCGGCCGCGATCGCGTCGTACACGTCGGGCGGGAAGTCGGCGGGGAGCATGGGGACCAGCGACGCCATCGCCGCGTCGGCGCCCTCGACCAGCGCCACCATGCGGGCCCACGCGTCGCGCTGCGGCACGCGCCGCGCGAGCGCGTGCCAGTGCGTGGCGTGGATGCGCGCGAGGTCGTAGTGCGGCGAGCTCCCGCGCAACGCCATCGCGAGCTTCGCCTTCTGCCGCGGCACTCGCCCCGCGCCATGCCCGATGATCGGCCACGCCGAAAGCACGTCGTAGAGCGGTGTCATGACGTGGCCGTCGCGGCGCAGGAAGATCGAGAAGTTCTTCGCGTGGCCGTCGGTCGCGGCGAGGAGCCAGAAGGTGAGGGTGGCGAGGGCGAAGGTCATCGCGTCCTCGGCCGGCGCGAGGCCGAGCGTGAGCACATCGAGGCACGTCTGCAGCCCGGGACCGCCGTCGCTTTCGTACTTGCGGTCCGCGGGCGTTCCCGTCGCCTGGCAGAGATCCTCCTGCGTCAGGCGGACGAGCCATGCCGGCGCGTCGCCGTCGGCGTCGAGCAGCAGTCGATCGAAGCGTGTCACGACGAGCGCGCGCAACTCGCCGAAGTCGTCCGCGAAGCGCGCGATGTCCGCCGTGGCGACCGGAAGGCCGAGCGCGCGCAGGAAGGCGAGGCACAGCCATTCGTTCTCGACCGAGGCGTGCAGATCCGCACGTATGCCGCCTACGAGCCCGAGCGGGAGCTTGAGGATGTGCGTGGTCGGTGTGGCGCCGAGTGGGCGATGCCAGCGGCCGTCGCGCTGCAGCAGTGCCGTCTTCTCCTGTGCGCCCGCGATCGAGATGCGGAAGTCCATGTCGGGATCGCCCGCGACGAGCCCCATGCGGTCGTCCGGTGACTGGCGGCGGAGGATGGTCGCGACGTCCCCATCGGTCAGCGGCACACTGTCGATGCGGCGCACGTCCCCCGGTGTGTCGCCCTCCGGCAGGAGCTGGACGGCGCCCACGCAGTCGCGGCCGATCGCGGCGAGCAACGCGCGCGGCTCGACACTGCCGGTCCCGAAGCGTCGGGCGATGCGCCGCCGAATCGGGAGTGAATCGGGCAGCAGATTGTCGAACCATGCCCCCACTGCTGCGCCACGGTGCAGCGCATTGCCGGGTGTGAAGGGCAATGTGAGTGAGAGCGGTCGGCCGACGGGATCGTCGAGCCATGCCGGGTCGTAGGCGAACGTCTCGACGCCCTGCGTCGTGCGGCTCCACGTGGCCGCACGGATGCCGTTGATCCAGACCGCGAGTGCGGGATGCTTCGGAACGGGGCCCGGCATCACCACTCACCTCGCTTCGGCTCGCCGACCTGCAGTGGGCGCTCCTCCAGGACGAGCCGCCCGCCGAGCAGCGCCACGATCGAGAGGATCCGGGTGAGTGAGACTCCGCTCGGATCACGTTCGATCGACGACACGCGGGCCTTGCTGACCCCGAGCAGTCGACCGAGTTCGTCTTGCGTGAGCCCACGCGCCTCGCGCAACGCGCGGAGGATCGAGCCAGCGGTGCGGGCATCGGTGAGCTTGTAGGTGAAACCGGGCGCCATGGGTCGCCTCGAGGACGGTGATCGATCGACGGGAAGTCAATCAATTCCGAAACTCTCGCATTGTCAACTCATTCCGAAACTCTTACGAAGTTCAGTGATCCGTGAACTGTCCGTGCATCGACGCATCCATTGGTCATGAGCCTGTGCCGACAGGCGAGCCCACCAGCATCGCCCCACGCGGCGCCCGCCACCCCGGCACCGTCGTGGGGCATGCTCCCCGCCCGTCGCTCGTGATCGACGCGAAGCCGCCGCGCCCGTAGCGCAGGTCCCAGAGCTCGACCACGTCGCCAGTCCGATCCCACGCCGGCACGCGCATGAAACGGAGCGCCGCCGCGGCGCGGCAGTCACTTCGCGCCAGCGCCTGCAGCTCGGCCAGCGGGGCCCGCCACTCCCCGGTCCAGCGGATCCCGTCCACCGCGGATTCGGGCGAGGGGGGCAGGTCGAGCCCGGCGGCCCGGCGCACCCGGCAGCTCGCCTCGCGGCGCAGCGTCGGGACCGGCCGCACGACCGCCCCCTGCACGCGGTAGGTCGACGCCGGCTCGTCGCCCGTCACGACCAGCACCGACCAGCAGAGCGGATCGGCGGCCCCCGGCGTCAGCACCACGTCCGCCGCGTTCGGCACGGCGACACGCACCCGCGCCTCGGCCGCGCGCCCCGCCGCGAAGAACGTCGCCTCGACCGCGATCCACGCGCCGATGGCGAGCAGGGGCCGCACGACCGCGCGCGTGCGAGCGGCGACGACGAGCATCGCCAGCGTGCCGAACGTGAGGAGCGCCGCCATCCACGGCGCGACGTTGTCCGTCCCCCACGCCAGCGCGAGGATCGCGGCGAGCAGCAGCGCGAGCACCACACGCGTCGCGCGCGTGCGCTCGCCCAACAGCACTGCCGGCATCGCGACCACCCAGAGCCACGGCTCGACGATGAACACCGCGTCGCCGTAGTACCATCGCCCGTCGAACGGCCAGAACGGATGCACGCCGTAGCTGTTCGTCCAGTCGAGGAGGATGTGCGAGAGCGTGCCGAGCACGCAGGTGACGAGCAGCGCGCCGCGCACGCCGGGCGCGCGGTTGGCGCGGCCGAGCGCGAGCAGCACGCACCATATCACCACCGCCGCCACGACCGCGACGACGAGCGTGTGCGAGTGGCCGCGGTGGTGCAGCATGTAGTCGAGCGCCCGCGCCCCGCCGCGTCCGAGCCCCGACCACGCGAGATCGATGTCCGGGAGCTCCGCCGTCACGACGCCGACGATGACGATCGTGCGGCGCGCGGTGTCGGTGATCTCGTGTCCAAGGGCGCGCTGCGTCGCGATGACCGTGTCGGCGATGAGGAGCCCGGCGAGGGCGTGGGTGATGTTGTCCACGCGGCGAAGCTATCGCCCCCGATGATGCGCGCGTCCTGTGACGGCAATGGCGCAGGAAAGGACGACATCGTGCCGCCCGCCCTGCGCCATGGTCGATCGCCCCGTGCGCGCGGCCGCCGCACCGGGCGGCGTGCTGCGCGTCACACGTCCAGATTGCTCACGAACCGCGCGTTCGCCTCGATGAACTCGCGCCGCGGTTCGACGGCGTCGCCCATCAGCGTCTGGAAGATCTGGTCGGCGAGCACCGCGTCCTCCATGCTGACGCGGAGCACCGTGCGGCGCTCGGGGTCCATGGTGGTGTTCCAGAGCTGGTCGGGGTTCATCTCGCCCAACCCCTTGTAGCGCTGGATCACGACGTTCCGCTTGCCCTCGGGGCCGGCGAGCCGCTCGACGTACTCGTCGCGTTCCTTCTCGTCGTAGGCGTAGAACTCCTCCTTCCCGCGCGCCACGCGGTAGAGCGGCGGCTGCGCGATGTAGACGTAGCCGGCGTCGATCAGCTCCGGCATCTGGCGGAAGAAGAACGTCAGGAGGAGCGTGCGGATGTGGGCGCCGTCCACGTCCGCGTCGGTCATGATGATGATCTTGTGGTACCGCGTCTTCTCGAGCGCGAACTCCTCCTTGATCCCCGAGCCGATCGCCGTGATGATCGTCCGGATCTCCTCGTTGGAGAGCACCTTGTCGATGCGCGCCTTCTCGACGTTGATGATCTTGCCGCGGAGCGGGAGGATCGCCTGGAACTGGCGGTTGCGCCCCTGCTTGGCCGAGCCGCCGGCCGAGTCGCCCTCGACGAGGTAGAGCTCGCAGAGCGCGGCCTCGGAGAGCGAGCAGTCGGCGAGCTTGCCGGGAAGATTGCCGACGTCGAGTGCGTTCTTCTTGCGCGTCAGGTCGCGCGCCTTGCGCGCCGCCTCGCGTGCACGGGCCGCGCTGACCGCCTTCTCGATGATGACGTTGCCGACCTTCGGGTGCTCCTCGAGGAACGTCGCGAGATGCTCGTTGACGACCGAGCGCACGATCCCCTCGACCGAGGGGTTGCCGAGCTTCGTCTTGGTCTGCCCCTCGAACTGCGGCTCGCGGACCTTGACCGAGAGCACCGCCGCCAGCCCCTCGCGCACGTCGTCGCCGGTGAGCTTGATGTCCTTGTCCTTCTTGTTCAGCGCCGTCGACTTCTCGATGTAACGGTTGATGACGCTCGTGAGCGCGCTCTTGAAGCCGCTCAGGTGCGTCCCGCCCTCGTGCGTGTTGATGTTGTTCACGAACGAGAAGACCGAGTCCGCGTAGCTGTCGTTGTACTGCATCGCCAGCTCGATCGCGACGTCGTCGCGTTCGGTCTCGATGTAGATCACGTCGCCGTGGAGCGCCTTGCGCTGCGAGTTCAGGAACTTGACCATCTCGCGCAGCCCGCCCTCGGCGTGGAAGGTGTCCGTCTTCTCGGACCCCTCGCGCTCGTCGGCGAGCGTGATCGTGACGCCCTTGTTGAGGAACGCGAGCTCGCGCAACCGGTTGGCGAGCGTCGCGTAGTCGTAGCGCGTCTCGCTGAAGATCTCGGTGTCGGGCTTGAACCAGACCGTCGTGCCGGTCGCCTTCTTCGGCAGGTCCTCGCGGAGCGTCTTGAGCTTGGTGGTCGTCTTGCCGCGCGAGAAGTCCATGTAGTGCTCGCGCCCCTCGCGCTTCACCCAGACCTTGAGCGTGCTCGAGAGCGCGTTCACGCAGCTGACGCCGACGCCGTGCAGGCCGCCGGAGACCTTGTAGCTGTTCTTGTCGAACTTGCCGCCGGCGTGCAGCACCGTGAGCGCGACCTCGACGGCCGGCATCTTCTGCGTGGGGTGCAGGTCCACCGGGATGCCGCGCCCGTCGTCGGAGACGGTGATCGAGTCGTCGGCGTGGATGGTCACCGCGCAACGCGTCGCGTAGCCGGCGAGCGCCTCGTCGATCGAGTTGTCCACCACCTCGTAGACCAGGTGGTGCAGGCCGCGGCTCCCCGTCGAGCCGATGTACATGCCGGGGCGCTTGCGGACTGCCTCGAGCCCTTCGAGAACCTGGATCGACTCACCCGTATATGCCGGCGCCTTGCTCGTGCTCATGCACTCCCCTCACGGTGGAACGGCGGACCCGAAACAAACCCGAATGCTTTCCCGGCCGCGTTCCCGCAATGTAGCCGGATCGGTCGTGGCACGCAAGCGTCGCCGCATCCGGCAAGTCGTTCAATCGCAACGGCTTAGCGCGCGTCGCGCGGCGCCCCGTGAACGAACCGGATCCCCGTCAGCGGCGAGCGCCCCGGGACGGCGTTGAGGCGCGCCAGCAGCGTCGGTGCCAGCAGGCTCAGTTCCACACGCCAGGCCGCCGTCGCGACCCGCACGACGAGCGTCCCGTCCACCGTCACCCAGAGCGCCTCGGTCACCGCCGCGATCTGTGGTCCGACCGCCTGCGGCCAATCGTCCACCGCCTTCGCCTGCGCGACCCGCGCCCCGAGCCCGCTCGCTGCGAGCACGTCGCCCAGCACCTCGCCAAGGGCGGCCGGACGAGCGCGCCGGGCGGCCGCCCCCGGGATCGGGCGGAGCCCGCGCGCCCGAGCCGCCTCGGCGTCGTGCAGCTCCCGAGCGCGGGGTTCAGCTGGTGGAGGGAGCGCCTCGTCGTCCGGTGGCTGCGTCATGCCGCCGCGCGCCTCCATGCTCGAGCGGGCTTGAGCAGAGGGGCGTGCGTGGGGTGCGTGGGGTGCGGCCGTGCGTGGGGACAGTCCCCTCTGTCCCCACGAGGGGACAGAGGGGACTGTCCCCGATGGAAGCGTTCGAGTGCAGTCATGCGCCCGCCTCGCTCACGCTCCCCGCCTGCACCCGCACCGCTGCCAGGTGCCCGAGCGCGCGCGGCACGTCCTCGCCGCGCGGCACCGCGAGCACCACCTGCCCCAACCCCGTGTCGCCGAGCAGCGCGAGGATGCGCGCGGCACGCGTCGCGTCGAGTTCCGCGAACGGGTCGTCGAGCAGCAGCAGCGGCGGCACGCCGAGCGCCGTGCGCAGCAATTCGGCCTCGAGGACGCGCAACGCGAGCGCCGCGCTCCGCTGCTGGCCCGCGCTGCCGAAGCTCCGCAACTCGCGGCCGTCGAGCACGAGCTGCAGGTCGTCGCGGTGCGGGCCGACGTGCGTCGTGCCGCGTCGTGCATCGGTCGCGCGATGCGACGCGAGCGACTCGGCCAGCTGCGCGGCGAGGTCGCCTTCGTCGGCGGTCCCGACACCGAAACGTCGCAGCGCGAGCCGCACCGCCGCCCGCTCACCGATCGCGTCGAGCAACGCGTCGTAGCGCGGAGCCGCCGCGTCGATCCATCGCTGTCGCCGCGCGAGGAGTGTCGCGCCCGCGGTGGCGAGCGTCGGCTCGAAGGCCGCCGCCGTCGCGAGGCCGGCGTCGTCCGGTCGGCCGAGCAGCGCGCGCAGCGCCGCATTCCGTTGCGCGAGTGCGTGCCGGTACTGCTGCAACGCGTGCAGGTAACGGCGATCGGTGAGCGCGAGCGCGACGTCGAGATAGCGTCGCCGCTCCGACGGCGCGCCTCGCACGAGCTGCACGTCGTCGGGACTCAGCAGCACGCTCGGCACGGTGCCGACGGCGTCGCTGAGGCGGGTCGCCTCGACGCCATCGAGCGCGACCTTCTTGCGCTGCGTCGTCGCTTCGTACCCCACGGCGACGCGCGCCACGGCGCGTGGCGAACCCTCGACATCGGCCGCGACGTGGAACGCCGGCGCGCCGAAGCGCACCAGCTCCTTGTCGCGGGACGCGCGCACACTGCGGAACAGGTTCAGGTAGTAGAGCGCCTCGAGGACGTTCGTCTTGCCCTGCCCGTTGTCGCCGACGAGTGCGAGCCCCGCGGCCGGGATCGCGAGCGTCGTCTCCGCGTAGTTGCGCCAGTCGCGCAGCGCGAGGCGCGCGACGTGCATGCGCGCGGCCGCCGTCAGCGACCGCCGAACGCCGGCGCGCGCTTGCCGAGGAAGGCCTGCATCCCCTCGCGCACGTCGTCGCTCGCCGCGAGCGCGCCGAACTGCACGGCTTCGTAGGCGAGTGCGTCGGGGAGCGCCATGTCCTGCCCGCGCAAGACCGCGTCGATGCACGCCGCCACGGCCAGTGGCCCGTTGCCCATGGCCTGCCGCACGATCGTCGTCGCCGCCGCGGTCACGTCACTCACCGGCACGACCGCGTTCACGAGCCCGATGCGATACGCTTCGGCGGCATCGATCATCTCGGCCGTCATGAGGAGCTGCAACGCGCGCCCGGTGCCGACGAGGCGCGGCAAGCGTTGCGTGCCGCCGTAGCCGGGAAGGATGCCGAGCTTCACCTCGGGCTGCCCGAACTTGGCGACGTCCGCCGCGACGCGCACGTGGCACGCCATCGCGAGCTCGCAGCCACCACCCAAGGCGAAGCCGTTGACCGCGGCCACCACCGGCTTGGGGCTCCGTTCGAAGGCGTCGAACACCGCCTGTCCGCGCCGCGCGCGCGCGATGGCCTCGATCGGCGTCTGCGTGGCGAGCTCGCCGATGTCCGCCCCCGCGACGAACGCGCGGCCGGCGCCCGTGAGCACGACACCACCCACGTCCGGGTCGGCGACCGCCGCGGCGATCGCACGTCCGAGTTCGGCGATCGTCGCGTCGTTCAGCGCGTTCAGCTTGTCGGGACGATTGACCGTGATCGTGGCGATCCGGTCGGCGACGTCGTAGAGCAGGAAATCGTAGGCCATGGCGGCGGGCGGCTCGGCGAGCGGTGCGTATCGGCCGGCCGCGTCGGCCGGGCTGACTCGCAATCTAGCGGGCGGTCGGTCGGCTTCGGTGTCCTGCTCCGGGCGTCGGGCGCGCGTTCGGAACAGCGGGAACGCGGAGGTCGCAGGGATGACGGAGGGGGCGCAGAGGGTGTGTGTCACGCGATGTCGTCGTACGTGATGCGACGTGGGACGGGACGGACGATGGACGGACGACAGACGCACGACGGGCGGACAGGAAGGCGAATGCAGTGATGAATTCGAGGGGCGGATGAAGCGGTCGAACGGGAAAACGAGCAACGAAAATCGAGAAGAACGACGAAGAAGTCCGACGATGAAGAGCGACGAAACAGAACGACCAGATCGGGAGAGTGAGAGCGAGAGTGCAGAAAGACGCGAGTCGGCGTGTACAGCCCGCATCACGTAACCGTGAACGGCCGAGCGATGTCGCCCACGCGCAGCCTCTGCGGCCTCGTCGTTGGCTTCGTGTCCTCTGCGTTCCCGCCGTTCGCCCGTGCGACCAGGGACGCGGGACGGTACGCCGCGGCCAGTCGAACCACCGCGCGCAGTGTGCCCAAAGAGGACCCGGATGGCTCCCGGCGATACCTTGCCAGCGATGACGCCGAGCTTCGGACAGCCCGTGCCGCCGGTGACGGTCGTGGAGCTCGCGCCCGGCGGTGCGGCGGTGCGGCTGCTCGACCAGACGCGGTTGCCGGCGGCGGAGGTGTACGTCGAGCTGCACGAGCGCGCGGCGATCGTCGAGGCGATCCGCATGCTGCGGGTACGGGGGGCGCCGGCGATCGGCGTGGCGGGGGCGTTGGGACTGGCGGTGCTCGCGCGACGGGCGGCCGACGCGGACACCGAGTTCGACGCGACGCTCGAGGCCGACGCGCACGCGCTCCGACATGCGCGGCCGACGGCCGTCAATCTCGCGTGGGCGGTCGATCGCGTGATGCGCGTCGGGCGCCGCGCCGGTGCACACGACTCGCCCCAGGCGCGTGCGTCGCGCATGCACGACGAGGCGTGTCGCATCCGTGACGAGGATCGTGCCATGTGCGACGCGATCGGCCGGCACGGCGCGACGCTCCTCCACGACGGCATGCGAATCCTCACGCACTGCAACGCCGGTGCACTCGCGACGGCGGGGATCGGCACCGCACTCGCGCCGATCTACGTCGCTCATGCGGCAGGGCTCGCGCTCCACGTCTGGGCCGACGAGACGCGGCCGCTGCTGCAGGGGGCGCGGCTCACCGCGTGGGAGCTGCAGCGCGCCGGCGTCGCCGTCACCGTCTGCACCGACGGCATGGCGGCCGCGCTGATGCGCGCCGGACAAGTGGATCTCGTGCTCGTGGGTGCGGATCGCATCGCCGCCAACGGCGACGTGGCGAACAAGATCGGCACCTACGGCGTCGCGGTGGCGGCGCGACACCATGGCATCCCCTTCGTCGTCGCGGCGCCGCGCAGCACCATCGATCCCGCCACACCGACCGGCGACGCGATCGCGATCGAGCAGCGCGATCCCGACGAGGTCCGCACGCTCCACGGTGTGCCGCTCGCGCCACCGACGGTGCGGGTCCACAACCCCGCGTTCGACGTGACGCCGGCGCCACTGGTCACCGCGATCGTCACCGATGCGGGCATCCTCCACCCGCCGTTCGACCTCTCGCTCCCGCTCCCATGACGCCCCGTTCGGTCCTCGCCCTCGACCAGGGCACCACCGGTTCGACCGCCCTCGTCATCGCCGCCGACGGCACGGTGCTCGGCCGCGGCTACCGCGAGTTCACGCAACACTTCCCGCAACCGGGGTGGGTCGAGCACGATCCGCAGGAGCTCTTCCAGGCGACGCTCGACGCGGCACGCGAAGCACTCGCGCGGGCAGGGACGACACCGACCTGCATCGGCATCACCAACCAGCGCGAGACGCTCGTCGTGTGGGACCGTACGACCGGTCGGCCGGTGCATCGCGCGATCGTCTGGCAGGATCGCCGGACGGCGGAGCGCTGCACCGCGCTCGCGGGCGAGGCGCCGCGCGTCGCGGCGCGAACGGGGCTCGTCCTCGATCCCTACTTCTCGGCGACGAAGCTCGAGTGGCTGCTCCGGCGCGACGACGCGCTCGCGCGGCGCGCGGCCGACGGCGACCTGTGCGCGGGGACGATCGACACGTGGCTCGTCTGGCAGCTCACCGACGGCGCGGTGCACGCCACCGATCCGACGAACGCGTGCCGCACGATGCTCTACGACATCGACGCGCGTGCATGGAGCGACGAGCTGTGTACGCTCTTCGGCGTGCCGCGCGCGATGCTGGCCGAAGTGCGACCGAGCCGCGGCGACTTCGGCACGGCGACAGCAAGGCATTTCGGGACCGCGCTCCCGATCTGCGGTGTCGCGGGTGACCAGCAGGCCGCGCTGTTCGGACAGGGCTGCGTGTCGCCGGGGCAGGCCAAGAACACCTACGGCACGGGCGCCTTCCTGCTCATGAACACGGGCACGCGTCGCCCCGAACCCGGCGACGGGCTGCTCACGACGCTCGCCTGCGACGCGGGCGGCGAGGCGTGCTACGCGCTCGAAGCCGCGATTTTCATCGCCGGCGCCGCCGTGCAGTGGTTGCGCGACGGACTGGGCATCCTCGGCTCGGCCGCGGAGACCGAGGCGATGGCCGCGTCACTCACCGGCAACGACGGCGTGCACTTCGTCCCGGCCCTCACGGGTCTCGGCGCGCCGCACTGGGAGTCGGGGGCGCGGGGGATGCTCACCGGCCTGACACGCGGGACGACGCGCGCGCATCTCGCCCGCGCCGCGCTCGAGGCGATGGCCTACGGCACGGCCGATGTCATGCAGGCGATGCAGCATCGCGGCGGTGCGACGCTGCCGGCGCTCCGCGTCGATGGCGGTGCGACGACGAACACCTGGTTGCTGCAGTTCCAGGCCGATGTCCTCGGCGTGCCGGTGGAGCGGCCGGCGATGGTCGAGACGACGGCGCTCGGCGCGGCGGGGCTCGCCGGTCTCGCCGCGGGGGTGTGGCGCAGTACCGACGATTTCGTTGCATCGCAACCGATCACACGGATCGTGCCCGGCGCCGGTATGACGACGGCGGCGAGCGGCTATGCGGGGTGGCATCGTGCGGTGAGGGCGGCCCTGACCTGGGCACGCGACGTGCAATGACGCGGAGTGCCGCGACACATGTGTTCGGCGCATACCAGCCCCGGCCATTCGCTTCGCGATGCGCTTCGTCGTCCTGCTGAGCCTCGGCTTCGGTCATGGGCCGACGCCCGACCGGTGGACGGGCGTCGACAAGTGGACGCATCTGGTCGTGTCGAGTCTCGTGCATGGTGCCGGTTACAGCGTGGTGCGTGCGGCGGGTGCGGGGCACGAGGTCGCGCAGGGTGTGGCGGTACCGCTGTCGCTGGGCGTGGGGGTCGCCAAGGAGCTGCGCGATCGGCGCCCGGGCGGCAGCGGCTTCAGTGGGCGTGACCTCGTGTGGGACGCGCTCGGCGTCGGGATCGCCGCCGTCGGGGCGCATCAGGTGCGGTGACCGGTCCGGCGGATTCGCCGGGAGGAACGATGGGCGTATATTCCTTCGCGACAGGTGGCACGGGGCTCTACCCGTCCGGGTACTGGACCGTCGGCGGAGGACTGCTCATTTCGACACCCGACCAGGGGGCGGAGCGGCGCGCGAATCTCGTGCTCCGGGCCCTCATCGATGAAATGCTCGACCGGGTGCGCGAACTGAACGGCGCTTCGTCCTCGATGACGGCCGACGAACGTGCTCGGGCCGAGGCGGAACTCGAGTCCATCATGGCACGCGTGCGCCGGTATGCGGCGTTGCGTGACCAGTCGTCGAGCTGACGTCCTCGCAGTCCCGGCGCGCGTCCCCGCGTGACCGGTCCCTCCGGCAGATCCCATGAAGGCGCGCACCAAGTTCCTCATCGGTGGCTTCGTGATCCTCGGCACGGCGAGCTATCTCGCCGCCAAGACGACCACGGAATCGGCGACGTATTTCCTCACGCCGAGCGAGCTGGCGGCGCGCGTGCAGGCCGACGACGACTTCCGCGAGAACGGGGTCAAGGTCGGTGCACGCGTCGTGAAGGGTTCGATCGTCCGGGCGCCGGGCGGCAAGGAAGTCGCCTTCACGATGGAAGACAGCACCGGGACGACGTTTCCGGTCGTCTACCGCGGCATCATCCCCGACACCTTCACCGACTCGGTCGAGGTGGTCGTCGAGGGGCGCCTCGACGATCGCGGGACGTTCCAGGCGACGGTGCTCCTCGCCAAGTGCGCGAGCCGCTACGAGAACGCGCCCGGCAAGCCCGGTGAGGGCGGCTATCCGGCCGGTGCGCAGCATCCCGCCGGCATCCCGAAGACGGGCGCCGGTCATCCGGCCGGCGTGCCCACGGGCGGATACGGCGCATCCGATGTCGCCCCTGCGACACCGACGCCTCCGGCTGCGGCACCCCGACCGTGATCCTCGTCGGTGAGCTGTCGCTCTGGGTGGCCCTCCTCATGGCCACCTGGACGGCCACCGTCAGCTTCGCCGGCGGCGCCACACGGCGCGCCGAGCTGGTGGTTAGCGGCGAACGAGGGTTGTACGCCACGCTGCTCTTCGTCGTGCTCGCGAGTGCGGGACTCTGGACCGCGCTCCTCTCGGCCGACTTCTCGCTCCGGTTCGTCGCCAGCTACACGAGCGCGAATCTCCCGACGGTCTACAAGATCACCGCGTTCTGGGCGGGGCAGAGCGGCTCACTGCTCTTCTGGGCGCTGATCCTCGCGCTCTTCAGCGGCGCATGCGTCTTCGCGAACCGCGCGCGCAACCGCGACCTGATGCCGTGGGTGACGGGGACGCTCGGCGCGGTGCTGATCTTCTTCATCGCGACGATCTGCTTCGCGAGCAATCCGTACGAACGGCTCGACTGGGTGCCGCCCGACGGACGCGGGATGAACCCGCAGCTTCAGAATCCGGGAATGGCGATCCATCCGCCGATGCTCTACCTCGGCTGGGTCGGGACGACGATCCCGTTCGCGTTCGCCGTCGGCGCCCTCGTCACGCGCAAGCTCGACGCGCAGTGGCTCGGCGCCATCCGCCGCTGGTCGCTCATCTCGTGGTTCTTCCTCACGATCGGCCTGATCCTCGGCATGTGGTGGGCGTACGTCGAGCTCGGGTGGGGCGGCTACTGGGCCTGGGATCCCGTCGAGAACGCGCCGCTCACGAGCTGGCTCACGCAGACGGCCTTCCTGCACTCCATCATGATCCAGGAGAAGCGGGGGATGCTGCGGAAGTGGAACGTGTCGCTCGTCATCGGCACCTTCCTCCTCTCGATCCTCGGCACCTTCATCACGCGCTCCGGCGTGATCGAGAGCGTGCACAGCTTCGCGCAGAGCGCGATCGGCACCTGGTTCGCGGTGTTCCTCGGCATCGCGTTCGTGGCGAGCTGCGTGCTGGTCGCGACGCGGCTGCGCGACATGGAGGCGAAGGCGGAGCTCGAGAGCATGGTGAGCCGCGAGGCCGCCTTCCTCTACAACAATCTCGTGCTCGTCGGCATCGCCTTCTCGGTGCTCTGGGGCACGCTCTTCCCGATCCTCTCCGAGTGGGTGCGCGGCACGAAGATCACGGTCGGCCCACCGTTCTTCAACACGGTCAACGTGCCGCTCGGCCTCGGCCTGCTGGCGCTCACGGGGATCGGGCCGCTCATCGCGTGGCGGCGTGCGAGCACGGAGAACCTGCGTCGCCAGTTCACGGTGCCGGTGCTGATCGGCGTGGCGACGGTCGCCGTGCTGATGCTCGCGGGGATGCGCCACTTCACCGCACTCGTCGCGTACGGGCTGTCGGGCTTCGTGGTCGGGACGATCGGGCAGGAGTTCTGGAAGGGTGTCGGTGCGCGGCGCCGCATGCACGGCGAGAACCCGGCGCTGGCGACGGTGCGGCTCGTGGCGCGCAATCGGCGCCGCTACGGCGGCTACATCGTGCATCTCGGCGTGGCGATGATCTTCGCCGCGTTCGCGGGCTACGCGTTCAAGCAGGAGTACGACCTCACGCTCAAGACGGGCGACGTCTTCCGCGCGCGCGATCCCTTCGGCCACGAGTGGACGTTCACGAGCCAGGGCATCAGCCAGTACGAGCGGCTCAACCGGCAGGTGACCGCGGTCGGCCTGGTGATGACGAAGGACGGCGCGCGCGTCCCGGGCGTGCTCACCAGCGAGAAGCGGCAGCACGTCGACAGCCGCGGCGTGCCGACGTTCGAGCCGAGCACCGAGGTCGGGCTGCTCGAAGGGCACATGATGGACGTGTATCTCGTGTTCGCCGGCATGACGGGCGAGGACACGGCGGAGCTGCGCCTGAGCTTCAATCCGCTGGTCTGGTGGGTCTGGTACGGCGGCATCGTGATGGCGATCGGTGGGCTGATCGTGATGTGGCCGCAGGCCGAGCGCGCGCGGCAGGGCGGGTACGTGACGCAACTGGCGCCCGAGCACGCGGGAGCATCGCCGACGCCCGCCCCGGTCGGCGCGGGGTCGGCATGAACGACGACGTACGTGCGGACGCCGCGACCGCCCCGGTGCACGTCGCGGGGCGGCGCGATTTCCTCGCGACGCTCGGCGTGGGCGTGACGGCGCTGGTCGTCGCGCCGCGGCTCGCGGCCGCGCAGTCTGGGCAGCCGTCGGCCGCGTCGAACGTGGAGATGGACCAGTCGGCGTACAAGCCGGTCACGCTGCCGCCCAAGCCGAACGCCGTGCGGCAGATGAGCGACGCGCAGCGCGACGTGATGGAAAAGGGGATGAAGTGCGCCTGCCCCTGCAAGCTCGACGTCTTCACGTGTCGCACGACCGACTTCTCGTGCGGCATCAGCCCGGCGATGCACAAGGACGTGGTGGCGCTGATCCAGGGCGGCTACACGGGTGACGAGATCATCGCCGCGTTCAAGAACGTCTACGGCGAACGGGTGCTGATGGCGCCCGAAGCCGAAGGCTTCAACGTCGCGGGCTACCTCGTGCCGTTCGCGACGCTCGGTACCGGCGCGGTGATCCTCGGGGCGATGCTCAAGCGGTGGCGTGCGAACGCCGCGGCGCCCGCACCGGTGCGCGCCGACGTGGTGCCCATGCGTCCCAGGGGCATCGAGGCCAGCGACGACGAGCTGCGCCGCCTGCAGGACGCACTCCGCGACGACGCGCGTCGATGAACGTCTCGGACTTCATCAGCGGCGCGCAGGCGCCGCTCCTCATCGGCATCGTGCTCGCACTCGCGGCGCTGGCGATCGTGCTCTCGCCGGTGCTCGGCGCCGAACAGCAGGCGACGCGCCCGACGACACGACGCCGCGCCGAGGCTTTGCACCCCGACGACGTCGTCGAGGCATCGGCGATCGATGCGCTGCGCGAGATCGAGTTCGATCGCGCGACGGGCAAGATCAGCGACGCCGATTACGAGACGCTCAAGCGGCAGTACACCGCCGCCGCGCTCGTCGAGCTGCGCGCCCGCGAGGCAGCCAGCGCGGCCGACACCAGCACACCGGGCGCCGGCGCATCGACCGCGTCGCCCGACGAGATCGCCGAACGCATCATCGGCAAGTACAAGCCCGCCGACCGCGCCTGCACGACCTGCGGCCCGCGCCCCGAGCCCGACGCACTCTACTGCTCGACCTGCGGCGGCTATCTCCCCGGCGCCTGCGATCTCTGCAACGCCCCCGTCAGCGCGGCGGGCGCGCACTTCTGCACCAGTTGCGGACACGCGCTCGCGGCGTGATTGCCGAGTAGGGTGGGCATCGTCAGAACTGCAGACCGCGGAGTAGCTGTGTTGGATGTCAAGTCGCGACGAGCGGTGCCTG